>Ga0307515_10006133_pt1 | contig 24177 bp, 26 predicted proteins | sample 17_EM_MG_FD_194513 | JGI IMG/M metagenome (GOLD analysis project Ga0307515, IMG submission 194513) | Populus trichocarpa ectomycorrhiza microbial communities from riparian zone in the Pacific Northwest, United States - 17_EM | ecosystem: Host-associated > Plants > Roots > Unclassified | place... | reverse complement strand
GTGCGCGACATCCTGCCGCAGACCGAGCCGGCCGAGCACCTGCTGGTGGTCGAGGTCATCACACCAGCGGGCAACGCGTCGAGCTACCCACCGCACAAGCACGACCGCGACGCTGCGCCCGAAGAAACGCAGCTCGAAGAGACCTACTACCACCGCCTCAACCCGCCGCAGGGCTTCGCCTTCCAGCGCGTCTACACCGACGACCGCAGCCTCGACGAGTCGATGGCCGTCGAAGACAGCGACGTGGTGATGGTCCCGCGCGGCTACCACCCCTGCGTGGCACCGCATGGCTACGACCTCTACTACCTCAACGTGATGGCGGGGCCGGGGCGCGTGTGGATCTTCAAGAACGATCCGGCGCATGAGTGGATGTTGAAGTAGGGCACCTAGCCGCCGCATATGCCGCCAGGGCGAGGCCCTGTCGGCTTTGAGATAGCCTTCTGGGACCGTGCCGCTACCTGCCAATCTCTTGCCGCTGCTCTACAGCTTTCGTCGCTGCCCCTATGCCATGCGGGCGCGCATGGCCTTGCTGCAGGCGAATCGAGGCTTCAATGCGGTCGAGGTCGTCCTGCGCGACAAGCCGGCCGAGCTTCTGCGTTTGTCGCCCAAGGGCACGGTGCCGGTGCTGCAACTGCCCGACGGGCGTGTGTTGGATGAGAGCTGGGACATCATGCGGTGGGCGCTTGAATCCGCAGATGGCGCAGGTTGGTGGCGCCGCGCCCAATCTGCCGACAATCTGGCGCTGCTGCAGCGCAATGACGGTGACTTCAAGCACTGCCTGGATCGCTACAAGTACCCCGAGCGCTACCCCGCAGAAGCGCACCCCCGAGACGCGCTGCGTGCGCAGGCCGTGGCGGTGCTGCTCATGCCACTCGAAGGCAGGTTGCACGGCGCACCCTATCTGGGTGGAGACCAACCGTGTGCCACCGACCTCGCGATCTTTCCCTTCGTGCGCCAGTTCGCTGCGGTCGAGCCGCACTGGTTCGAGGGGCAGCCGCTGCCTGCACTTCAGGCCTGGCTGGCGGCGTGGCTGGGCAGCAGCCTGTTCGCGGCCTGTATGGCCAAGCTACCACCCAAGACGATCGTGGTGTTCCCTGCGCCGGCTGCTTGACCCAGGGCCGCAGACGGCGCGGGCTGGTATCACTTCAACCGCCGCGACACCGCCCCGGTCACGGCCCTCGCCACCACGCGCAGCGGCCCATTCCCCCAGCCACTCGCGTCCACCAGCCCCAGCACGTCGCGCACGGCCGGCTCCATAGTCGCCAACATCCACTGCCGAAAGGCCCAGCGGGTGCCCAGCGGCACCGTCAGCTTCACCACGTCGCGCAGGCACATGCGGGCCAGGCGTTCGCCTTCGGGCGTGTGCCGCAGATGGCGAGCTTCATAGGCCTGCTGGAATTGCCGCCATTGCGGCAGCGTTGCCGGCAGCTCGGTGATGTGCATCTCCTGCCCGACGCGCTGCCAGAAGGCGAGCAGCAGCGCTTCTTCCTGTGAATCGAGCTTCACCCGCGCATGCTCCGCGTTCCAGCGCAAGGGCTCCAGGAAGAAGGTGGCCAGCACGTAGCGGTAGTCGTCGGCATCGGCCTTCACGTGGCGGTGCGCCTCGCGCAGGCGCTGCACAGCCAGGCGGCCGGCGTCGCTGTCGAAGCCATGGCAGATCAGCTCGCGCAGCGTCTGCCGCGTGCGTGCCAGACGGGCCTGCGTCTCGCTCACCAGCAACGCGTGGCCGTACAGCGTCGTCACGAGGTGCGCGACGCCCATCATGCGGATCAGCGCCAGGTAGGTACCGATGCGGAAGCTGAGCCGGTGGCGGCCGTAATAAAGCTGTTCGATCTGCATCGGCCGGAGGCTACACCGGGCCCAACCCTCAGCTCGCGCCCGTGGTTTGATGCCGCGGCTTCATGTGAAGCCGGTGGTGTGCTGGCGAACCATTTTTCGTCTGCTGCGCCATGGCTTCGCGCCACGGGTGTTTCGTCACCGTGGCGCGGCCAGAGTCAGGCTTCACCCGATCCATGCGCCCGCCTTGCGCGGCACACAAGAGGTGCCAGCATGTCTGCGCCCATCAGCAACTCGCCCGTCCGTGCTTTTTCAACGCGCTCCTCGCAGCCCGATGAAGGCGCGCAGCCGTCGCGTGAAGGCCGGGCACAGCAACCGCATGTCGGTGACGCGATGGCCGGGTTGACTCGGCGCACGCCTTCGGCCGACACCTTGGCGCCGAGGCAATCCGGGCTGCTTGCCACGCAGTCAGATTTGACGACGGGGCCGCTACGTCCGGCGGGCGATCTGGCGCACACGGTGCTGCAAGCCAAGCTGGCCGCCGACGTGTACCTGGATCACACCGCCTTGCCGGCCGGTAGCTCCAGCGTGCCCGGGTGGCGAGATGTGAGCGGCGACGCCGACAAGCTCGCACGCTACGGGCTGGCGCCCGAAGACCTGCAGGCTGCTGGCAAGTCCAGCTTCCGAGCGCGGCTGTACGAGTCGGCCGAGCCGGGGCAGGCCGCCCAGCTGGTATTCCGCGGCACGCAGGATCGGCATGACTGGAAGGCGAACCTGATGCAAGGCCTCGGTCGCAGTTCCGATCACTACGAGCGGGCCGCCGCCATCGGCCGCAAGCTGACGGGCGATGCCGACGTGCAACTGGTGGGCCATTCGCTCGGCGGCGGCCTGGCCAGTGCCGCCGCGCTCACGAGCGGCAAGGCGGCCACCACCTTCGATGCGGCGGGGCTCCACGCCAGCACCCGCCGAGCCTTGAGTGGCGATGGCCGGTCCCTGCACAACGGAGTCGACATCACGGCGTATCACATGAAAGGCGAGGCGCTCACCTCGCTGCAAAGGAACACGCCGATCCCTGAAGCGCTTGGCAGATCCGTCTCGGTACCGGCTGCCGCGGGGCCCAAGGTGGTGGAGGTGCTGGCACGCGTGCCCACCTTGGGGCTGTTGCCGCTCGGCGCACGCGCCATCAGAAAGGTGCACCGCCATTCGATGGCGCCCATGATCAGCAGCCTCGAAGCGGCGGCCAAGACCTCCGGCGGCCTGGCCGACAAGGCGCGTGACAAGGGCGTTCCACCGTTCGGGCACTTCAGCAAGAGCTCGCAAGAGATCAAGGCCGCACTCAGCGATGACGGTGTTTCGTACAGCCCGGCCAGCCTGCGGAAGATGCGCTCCCGGCTGAACACCGAGGCGCAGTTCGTGCTCGACTTCGCGGCCCATCGCCGCACCGGCAAAGACATGCCGCTCGATTCAACACGACAGCGCGCGCTGGCCGCGGAGCTGGCGACTGAGTTGCCGCCTGGCATGCCGCCGCACGAAATGGAAACGCGGCTCGCCGCCATGGAGCAGCGGGCACATGAGATCCGCATGTTCTTGAAGTCGCCGACGGCCGAATCGCCTGCTGCGCCCGCTGCCACACAGGCGGTGAAGGTCGTATGAGCCGCGACGGTACCGTCAAGTCACGAGCGAGATGACGACGCGAAGCTCAGCGGCAGCTAGCCGCAAACGGGTGGCCCCTCAAGCGTCCCGCACATCGGCCACCGGATTGCTGCCGAAGTCCGCACGCGCCAGGAACTTCAGCACCTTGGTGGCGGCTTGCTCAGGCGTGTCGAGCTGGCCGGTGGTCTTCAACGCGGCAAAGCGCTCGCGTTCGGGGAACAGCGCGGGGTCGGCCTGGCGCAGTTGCACTTGCATGTCGGTGTCGATGACGCCGGGCGCGAGCGACACCACGCGCGCGCCGTTCGGCCGGTTGGCTTCTTCGAGTGCGATCGCACGGGCGAGATGGTCCATGCCGGCCTTGGCGGCGCAATAGGAGGCGCTGCCCGCCATCGCACGTCGGCCGAGGCCCGACGAGATCAGCAAGACCTTGCGTGGCACGGCCCAGGTGGCGGTGGCGCGCAGGAAGGTGGCGGTCAGAAGAACCGGTGCCTCCAGGCCCACGCGCAGCGCGTTCGACAGGTCCGCGCCCGAGGTGCCCGACAGCGGCCCTGGTGGGGAGACGACGCCGGCGTTGTTGATGAGCGTGACGGATGCCCGGCGTGTGCCGCCGCTCTTCGTCAGCCAGTCTTCGAGCTGATGCGCCGCGGCCAGTGGGTCGGCCAGGTCAAGCTCCCAGCTCAGCAACTCGCCGCCCAGTGGTACCGGCAGCTCGGTGCGCTTGCGGGCGATGGCGATGACGACGTGGGATTGCGCCAGCAGCTGCCGGCTCATCGCCAGCCCCAATCCGCGCGACGCTCCGGTGATGACGGTGAGGTGTTGGTTCATGCGCCCACTTTAGCCCCGCGAGCTGCCCGACCACGGCGCTCGTGCGGCCTCTGTGATGGGGCGATGAGGAAGGAGGCGATGAGGAATACTGGGCGCCACTGAATGAACATACGCAGCGCCATGCCCGACCAGAACTTCTTTCACGTGGACGTGTTTGCCACTGAGCCCTTGACGGGGAACGGCCTGGCCGTCTTCCTGCACACCGAAGGCTGGTCTGCGACGGCCATGCAGCGCATCACGCAGGAGATGAAGCAGTTCGAGTCGATCTTTCTTTCCGAGATGAGCGCAGCGGGCGCACGTGCACGGGTGTTCACCGTCGAAGAAGAGCTTCCGTTTGCCGGCCACCCGGTGCTCGGCGCTGCGGCGGTGCTCCACCGCAGCCTCGCTCCGGCGGCGGCCCGTTGCTCGTGGGTCATGCGGCTTGCGGCGGGCGACATCGCTGTCACCACTGACAAGCTGGGCGATCACCATCGGGCCGAGATGAACCAGGGCATGGCGGTGTTCGGCGAAGCCATCGCGCTAGCCGATCTGCAGCCGATCCTGGCGCGGCTGGGTTTGCATGCGCACGACCTGTCGTCGGGTGTGCCACCGCAGGTCGTGTCGACAGGCCTGCCGTACCTGATTCTTCCGGTGCGGCCGGAGGCCCTGGCACGCGCCGCGATCAACGGGCCGGACCTGGAGGCCTTGCTCGGTGTGGTCGGTGCCAAGTTCGTGCTGGTGCTCGACGCGGCGGGCCGCGAGATCAGAACCTGGGACAACCTCGGCAAGGTGGAAGACGTGGCCACCGGCAGCGCGGCCGGGCCGACGGCTGCGTACCTGTTTGCCCGCGGCCTGGCCGATCCACGGCAAGCGCTGGAGCTGGTGCAAGGGCGGTTCGCCGGCCGCCCGAGCCGGCTCACGGCCCGGCAGGATGCGCAGGGCTGCGTTCTGGTGAGCGGCGAGGTGTGGCCGGTGATGCTCGGCTCGATCGACCTGGCGCAGATCACCACCGACTGAACACACCGCGCCGTGAATGGCCGGAAAAATTTCGGCTGCGTGTCGATCCAGCGCCTGCCCACTCGTCGTAGCGATATCAACCCTCTTACTTCGGAGACACGCATGTCCAAACTCAAAGTGCAGGCCTTCTCGTTGTCGATCGACGGCTACGGTGCGGGCCCCAACCAGAGCCTGCAGAACCCGCTGGGCGAGGGCGGGACGACGCTGCACCAGTGGTTCTTCCACACCCGCACCTTTGCCAAGATGACAGGCAGCGAAGGCGGCGTCACCGATGTCGACGACGACTTCGCGCAGCGCAGCTTCGCCAACATCGGCGCCTGGATCCTGGGCCGCAACATGTTCGGCCCGGTGCGCGGCCCCTGGCCCGACGACACCTGGAAGGGCTGGTGGGGCGACAACCCGCCGTACCACGTGCCGGTGTTCGTGCTGACGCACCACGCACGCGAGTCCATCACGATGCAGGGCGGCACGACCTTCCACTTCGTCACCGGCGGCATCCACGAAGCGCTGGAGCGTGCACGCGAAGCCGCCAAGGGGCAGGACGTGCGCGTCGGCGGCGGCGTGTCCACGGTGCGGCAGTACCTGCAGGCCGGCTCGATCGACGAGATGCACCTTGCGATGTCGCCCACGCTGCTGGGGCGCGGCGAGGCGTTCTTCGCGGGCATCGACCTGCAGCAGCTCGGGTTTCGTTGCACGCAGCACGTGGCCACGGCGAACGCCCAGCACGTCGTGCTGACCAAGGGTACGGCATCGTGATGGCCGCCGACAGCGCCGTCCGTCTGGTGCTGGAGGGCTACAAGGCCGCTGTCTTCGCGAAAGACGTCGACGCCTTCATCGCGCTCTACGACGCCGAGCTGCAGGTCTTCGACATGTGGGGCCAGTGGTCGCACCGCGGCCTGGCCGCCTGGCGCACGATGGCGGCCGAGTGGTTCGGCTCGCTCGGCACCGAGCGCGTGGTCGTGGACTTCAGCGAGGTGCACACCGTCGCCTCGCCCGACCTCGCGGTGGCCTACGCCTTCGTCACCTACACGGCGGTCGATGCGGACGGCGCGAAGCTGCGCTCGCTGGACAACCGCATGACGCTGGCGCTCAGGCCGCAGGGCGGGGCGTGGAAGATCGTGCACGAGCACACCTCGGCGCCGATCGACGGCGAGACAACGAAGGCGATCTTCAAGCGCTGATTTGAGTGTGGGTGGGCGTGCTCGTGGAGATGCCGTCTGCGGCCACAATCGGCGCTGCCCCGCCAATCCGATACCGCCCATGGATGCTGCTGAACTCCGCCGGATCGCTGCCCTGGAAATGCAGGCCCGCCGCCTGCTGCCCACCTTTGCGCCCGAGGTGCTGGGCGAAGCGCAGGCGCAATCCGTGCCGGCCGAGCAGGGCGACATCCGCGACGAGCGCAGCCGCCTGTGGTTCTCGATCGACAACGACGACACGCGAGACCTGGATCAGCTGAGCTGGGCCGAAGCGCTGCCCAACGGCGCCGTGCGCCTCGCCGTGGCCATCGCCGATGTGGATGTGCGGGTCCGACAGGGCGGGGCGGTCGATTCGCACGCGGCCGTCAACACGACCTCGGTCTACACCGCGGCAGGTGTGTTCCCGATGCTGCCCACGGTGCTGTCGAACGACCGCACCTCGCTGCATGAAGGTGAGGAGCGCCTCGCCGTCGTCGTCGACATGCAGATCGGGCGCGAGGGCGAAGTGGCCGACGCGACGATCTACCGCGCCATGGTGTGCAACCAGGCCAAGCTCGCCTACGACAGCGTGGCCGCCTGGCTCGACGACCCGAACGCATCTGCACCTGCGGCCGTGGCCGCCAGCGCGGCGCTGCAGGCGCAACTGCGGCTGCACGACCAGGTGGCCGGCTCGCTGCGCCGGTGGCGCCACCAGCGCGGCGCGCTGAACGTGATGACCGCGCAGGCGCGGCCGGTCTTCGTCGACGACCAGCTGGTCGACTTGCGGGCCGACCCGAAGAACCGCGCGAAAGAACTGATCGCCGACCTCATGATTGCGGCCAACGGCGCGACCGCGCGCTTCCTCACGCAGCAGGGTCAGCCCTCGCTGCGCCGAGTGCTGCAGGAGCCGCGGCGCTGGGACCGGCTGGTGAAGCTGGCCGCGATGCATGGCGCCAGCCTGCCGCCCGCACCCGATGCACTGGCGCTCGACCGCTTTCTCGCCGACCGCCGCGTGGCTGAGCCTGCGAACTTCGCGGACCTGTCTCTCTCGGTGGTCAAGCTGCTCGGGTCGGGCGCGTACGCCGCGGTCTCGGCCGACGCACCGCCGGCCGGGCACTTCGGGCTGGCCGTCAACGACTACGCGCACTCCACCGCGCCCAACCGCCGCTACGTCGACCTGGTCACGCAGCGGCTGTTGAAGGCGGCGCTGGCCGCACGCTCCACGCCGTACACCCTCGAACAGCTGGATGCGATTGCCCAGCACTGCACCCTGCAGGAAGACAACGCCTCGACCGTCGAGCGGCGTGTGCTCAAGGCAGCCGCGGCCTTCTTGCTGCAAGACCGCATCGGCGACACCTTCGACGCGGTCGTCACCGGCGTCACCCCCAAGGGCACCTTCGTGCGCATCACCTCGCCGCTGGTGGAAGGCCGCGTGGTGAGCGGTTTCGAAGGCCTCGACGTGGGAGACACGGTGAAGGTGACGCTGAAGTCCGTCGACATCGGCCAGCGCTTCATCGACTTCGCAGCGGCCCGCTGACGCGGCGGCAACCCCACCTCAGTTTCACCAGGAGCGCAGCGTGCCATTGGTCTGGTCCCACACCCACGACGACGTCGACTGGAATGAACTGTCGGCCCTTTACCTCGCCGCGCCGCTGGGCAACAAGAGCCCGGAGAACCTGAAGACGGCGTTCACGAACAGCCTGTTCAAATGCTTCGTTCGCGAGGACGGCAAGCTGGTCGGCGTGGGCCGCGCGCTGGCCGATGGCATCGACTGCTCGTACCTCTGCGACATTGCCATTCTCCCCAGCCACCAGGGCATCGGGCTGGGCCAGCAGATCGTGTCGAAGCTCGTGGAGCTGTCCCGCGGGCACAAGAAGATCATCCTCTACGCCGTGCCGGGGAAGGAGCCGTTCTACAAGCGCTTCGGGTTCAAGCACATGAAGACGGCGATGGCCATTTTCGAGAACCAGGCACAGGCGCTCGAGCGGGGTTATGTCGATGAAAGTTGAAAGAGCCTGTCACACCCTGCCGCCTTGAAAGGCGGCCAACATGAGATCCCGGAGCCAACCATGAACCCAAGCAAACTGATCGGCGTCATCCTCATCGTCGCAGGCGTTCTCGCCCTGATGTACGGCGGCTTCAGCTTCACCAAGGAAACCCACGACATCAAACTCGGGCCGATCGAGCTCTCGGTGAAAGAGAAGGAGTCGGTCAACGTGCCGATCTGGGCGGGCGTCGGCGCGATTGCCGTGGGGGCCTTGCTGTTGGTGATGGGCGGCAAGAAAGGCTGAGGCCTTTCCTTTGAATGAGCCGACGCCGCGCTCCGGGGAGCGCGGCGCGTTCTGCTTACCGTTCTCTTACTTCAGCTGCGTGGCCCAGTAGGTGACCACCGGCTGCAGCGGTACCTGGCCCGTGGTTGCCACGGCGGCAATCTTGTCCATCACGTCCAGCCCGGCGATGATCTTGCCGAACACGGCATAACCGTTGCTGTCGCATGCGGTGTTGGTGGGGTGGTAGTTCAGACAAGCGCTGTTGTCCACCGTGTTGAAGAAGAACTGGCTCGTCGCCGATTCGGGCACGCTGGTGCGTGCCATTGCAATGGTGCCGCGCACATTACTCAAGCCGTTGTTGCTCTCCAGCGCGATCGGCGCATAGGTCGCGATGGCTGTGCCCGAGGGGCTGAAGCCACCACCCTGGATCACGAAGTCTTTGGCCACGCGGTGGTACAGCGTGTTGTCGTAGAGCTTGGCGTTCACGTACTTCAGGAAGTTCGCCACGGTGATCGGCGCGGCGGGCGCATACAACTCGACCACGATCTCGCCCTGGGTCGTGAGCATGCACACGGTATTGAAAGTGCTCAGCGCCGAAGCGGCCTTGCCGGCATCGCTGCAGACGAGGTAAGGCGCGGGCGGGATAACGGGCGGCGCGGTGCCGGCATCGTCGCCGCCACCGCCGCAGGCGGCGAGGAACGAGAGGGCGAGAAGGGGGAGCAGGCGCAGAGGTGACATGGCTGGGTAAGTTCGGTCGTTGCGGGGCAGCCCACGGTGGCAGGCGAACGGTGATTCTCCGCGAAAGCGGGCCGTATTAATCGAACCTGACAACGGTATCTTGCTCACCTGCCTGGCAGCCCTCAGCGATCTGCGTCCAGCCGTGGCGGATCACGATCTGCTCGTCGTTGTGGCAGAACTCCACGCGCTTGGCGCCGGGCACGGTTTGGTGGATGAAGGCCTCGATGGAGGCCGGCATGCTGATGCGGTAGCGCAGCTGCTCGATGTCGGCGTTCGGGTGATCGCGGCTGTGCAGGTAGGGCACGAAGGCGCCGGCGGTCATCAGCCAGCGGCCTACCTCGAACACGGTGGGCTCGTAGGCCTGGGCCTTCAGCCAGCGCTGGGCATTCGCGCGTGAGTTCTCACTGTCTGCAGCTGGATCTGAACCCCATGCCGCGGCCAGCATCTCCGCCACCCACTGGTTGCAGTTCTGGTACTGCAGACCGAAGGCATAGGCGTTGGCGCTGTAGGTTCCGCCAAGCAGTGCGAGCGCCTGCCGGTTGTCGAGCGCCGCACGCTCGAGCTTGTCGGCTTCGGCCTCGGGCAGGAACACCACCGACACGTAGCCGATGGCCGGGTCGTCGGTGCCAAGCAGAAAGCCGGAGACCCCCTGGTCGTAGATGCGGGGTCGCTGCTCGTCGCAGGCGTAGTAGAGCTGTCGCACGGCCCAGGGTGTGTCCTGGTTGGCCTTGAGGCTGAAGCCCGCATGCGAGTAGCGCTGGCCGAAGCGGGCGAGGTCCAGACCCGAGCGAGACATCAGCGCGATGCGCTGGCCGCTGTTCTCAAGCTCCGTCTTGATGACGCCGCCCAGGCGGAACAGTTTGTCTTTCTGCTCCGCGCTGAGGGCCAGCGGGCGGTCGCAGAAACGCATGCTGGCGTGGCAGACGCTCCAAGGCGCCAGCAGAGAAATGAAGAGGCCGAGCAGCGCGGCGACGCGGCCCGGCCAGCGAGTCCCTGAACTCAAAGTGTCACGGCGTTGGATTGGAGTTCGCGGTACCAGTCGTCGCTCAGCACGAGGAAGAAGGCCTTGCCGGTTTCGGCCTTGGCGAACTCGGTGCCGTAAGGGCGGGTGCGTGCGGCGACCGTCTGGCCGGCGGAGACCGGGTTCATCGCCAGCGCCTTTTGCGGCATGTAAAGGAAGAACGCGTTCTCTTCATGCGCGTCGGCCAGCGGCTGCAGCTTCAGCCGCATCGTGCCGGGCCGTTCGGCCACCGCGGCCACTTCGATGACCTTGTAGTCGCCCTCGGCGACCTTCTCTTTCTTCGACGAACCGTCGCTCGATGCCTCGAAAGAATCGGACACGCTGCCGACCGATGCCGAGCCGCCTTCCGATGCGGACGATGCGGCCGTCGAGCTGGCCAGTGCGGGCAAAGCGGTGGCGCCGAGCAAGGCGGCCAGGAAGGCGAAACGGGCGGGGAAGTTGCTCATCAAAAACTCCAAGGTGAGGCAGGTGACGCGCAGCATAGTGCACACCCCGGCATGACCCCACGACGCACTCGTCACAGCATGCAACGGGTGTGCGAGTCGTTCAAAAAGTCACGTTGCCGCGAGTCAGACCTTGTCGTTTCCACCGGTGCCCGGCTGCCATTTCATCAGCCGCTTTTCCACCCGCCCGACGATCGCGTCGAGCAGCAAGGCGAACACCGTCAGCACCAAGATGCCGGCCATCACGGTGTTGATGTCGAAGCTGCCTTCGGCCTGCAGGATCAGGTAACCCACGCCGCGCGCCGAGCCCAGGTACTCGCCCACCACCGCGCCGACGAAGGCCAGGCCCACGCTGGTGTGCAGTGAGCTGAACACCCAGCTCGTGGCGCTCGGCAGGTACACATGGCGCAGCAGCTGACGCTGGCTCGCGCCCAGCATGCGGGCGTTCGCGAGCACGACGGGGCTCACTTCCTTCACGCCCTGGTAGACGTTGAAGAAGACGATGAAGAACACCAGCGTTACCCCGAGTGCCACCTTGCTCGCGACGCCGAGGCCGAACCACACCGCGAAGATCGGCGCGAGGATCACGCGCGGCATGGAGTTCAGCGCCTTGATGTACGGGTCGCAGATGGCGGCGGCGAGCGGGCTCAGCGCGAGCCACAGCCCGCAGGCCAGGCCGAGCACGGTGCCGATGCCGAAGGCAAGCACGGTCTCCAGCAGCGTGACGCCGAGGTGTTGGTAGATGTCGGCGTTGGTGACGAACCAGGCCCAGATGCGCGCGAAGATCTTCAGCGGCTCGCCGAAGAAGAAGGCCGCCTGGTTGTCGTCCGCAAACAGGAAGTGCGGCAACAGGCCGGGTGTGGTCAGCAAGTGCCACAGCACGAAGAGGCCCACCAGCAGGGACAGCTGCCAGCCACGCAATGCCAGTTTGCTCATGCGGGCACCTTCATGCGGCCAGCTGCTGTTGATAGCCCTTGAGCACCTCGTCGCGCAGCACCTGCCAGATGGCCTGGTGCAGCTCGACGAAGCGCGGCGTCGCCCGCACCTCGGCCACGTCGCGCGGACGATCGAGGTCGATGCGGAACTCGCCGATCGGGTGCGAGGCCGGGCCGGCGCTCAGGCAGACCACACGGTCGCTCATCGCAATCGCTTCATCGAGATCGTGCGTGATGAAGAGCACCGCTTTCTTCTTCGCGGCCCACAACGCCAGCACCTCGTTCTCCATCAGCTGCCGCGTCTGCACGTCGAGCGCCGAGAAGGGTTCGTCCATCAGGATGATGTCGGGGTCAAGCACCAGCGTCTGCGCGAGGCTCACGCGCTTGCGCATGCCACCGGACAACTGGTGCGGGTAACGGTCGCCGAAGCCGCCGAGGCCCACGCGCTTGAGCCACTCTTCGGCCTGGGCACGCGCGTCGGTGACACCGCGAAATTCCAGTCCGGCCATCACGTTGGCAAGCGCCGTGCGCCACGGCATCAGCGATTCGGCCTGGAACATGTAGCCCGCGCGCTTGTTGATGCCAACGAGCGGTTCGCCGAACACTTTCACCTGGCCCGTGCTCGGCGCCAGCAAGCCAGCCGCCATGTTGAGCAAGGTGCTCTTGCCGCAGCCGGTCGGGCCGACGACCGAGACGAACTCGCCGGCGCCGACCGACAGCGTCACGTCGCGCACAGCGGTGTAGCGCTGCGCTGCGTCGTTGCGCGAGACGAAGGTACAGCTGACGGCGTCCAGGGAGAGCGCGTTCATGCCGCCGCGATGCACAGACGCGAAGCGCCGTGCTCATCAAGCAACGCCCACGGATCCGGCTTTGCCGGTCCGTCGGGTGGCGCCCTTCGGGGGCAGGAGCGAAGCGACTGGGGGGCCATCATCTGTACTTCGCATTCGCCTTTTTCGCGAACTCGTTGGTGTAGACAGCGGTGAGATCGAACTTCACACCCTTCAACGACTCGTCCACGCTCTGCAGCGCACGCAAGGCCGTGGCCGGGCCCGCTTCGGGGAACATGCCGTCGGCCGACAGCGCGCCCTTGCTGGCGAGGAAGGCGTCGATGTACACGGCGCGGTCGCCCAGCAGGTAGCTCTCGGGAACGGCTTTCACGATCTCGCTCGCGCCGGCGGCCTGGATCCACTTGTCGGCGCGCACCAGCGCGTTGGTCAATGCCTGAACGGTGTTCGGGTTCTTGTCGATGAAGGCCTGCGGTGCGTACAGGCAGCCGGCCGGCATCGGCCCGCCGAAGACCTTGTCGGCCTCGGCCACGATGCGGGTGTCGGAGATGATCTTCAGGTCGCCACTGCGCTGCAGCAAGGTGACCACCGGGTCGAGGTTGGAGATCGCATCGATCTGGCCCGAACGCATGGCGGCCACCGCGCCGTTGCCGGCGCCCACGCCGATGATCGACACGTCGCTCGGCTTCAGCCCGGCCTTGGCGAGCACGAAATTCGCCATCACGTTGGTGCTCGAACCCGGCGCGGTGACGCCGATCTTCTTGCCCTTCAGGTCGGCCACCGTCTTGTAGCTGGCCATGGTCTTGGGGTTGATGCCGAGCACGATCTGCGGCGCGCGGCCTTGCAATGCGAAAGCACGCAGCTTCTGCCCCTTGGCCTGCATGTTCAGCGTGTGCTCGAAGGCGCCGGACACCACGTCGGCGCTGCCACCGATCACCGCCTGCAGGGCCCGCGAGCCGCCGGCGAAGTCGACGATGGTCACGTCCAGCCCTTCGGCCTTGAAGTAGCCCAGGCTCTCGGCGATGGTGAGCGGCAGGTAGTACAGCAGGTTCTTGCCGCCGACGGCGATGGAGAGTTGCGGCTTCTCGAGTCCTTGCGCGAAGCTCAGGCCGGGCAAGGCCAGCGCGGCGAGGGTGAAGGTGCGGCGTTGCATGGTCAGTCTCCTTCGTTTCTTTGGCGGTCACTTTATCAGCGGGTGCTTTGAGTGGCTGACAGCTCGACCTGCAAAGCAAGGCCATCGCCTGCCCCGGCGAATGCCGCTGATGCCGTGACAGCACCGTGATTCACCTCAGGTTGGAGGCGTTCACCGGCCCGTAGAATGAATCGCAATGAGACTTGATTTGTGGCGCACCCTCGGGGCGCTCGTTGCGTGGGCTGGTTTGCTGGCGGGTGCGGTGGCCGCACCGCCGCCGCAGCCGGCTGCCAAGGCCGCGTCCAAGCCGGCGGTGGTGGCGGTGCCTGCCGACTTGCCTGCCTCGGCGCCGGTGTCGATGTCGGCGCGCAAGGTCTACGAGCAGGCGCGGTCGCAGCTGGTGCAGATCCGCACCGTGCTCAAAGGCCAGGCCAGCCAGACCTCGGTGGGCTCGGGCTTCGTGGTCACGGCGCAAGGCCACGTCATCACCAACTTCCACGTGGTGAGCGAGGCTGCGCTCAAGCCCGAGCGGCACGACCTGGTGTCGGTGACGGCCGATGGCCGCGAGATGCCGATGCAGATATTGATGCTCGACGTGCTGCACGACCTCGCGCTGGTGAAGATCGTCGACCCGAAGGCGAGCACCTACGATGCACTGGCCTTCCGCCCCGAAGCGCAGAAGCTCGCGCAGGGCGAGCGCATGTACTCGCTGGGCAACCCGCTCGACGTGGGTTTTGCGGTGATCGAGGGCAACTACAACGGGCTCGTCGAGCGCAGCTTCTACCCGCAGATCTTCTTTGCCGGCTCGCTCAGCGCCGGCATGAGCGGCGGCCCGGCGCTGGACCAGGAGGGCCGCGTGATCGGCATCAACGTGGCGCGCCGTGTCGATGGCGAGCAGGTCAGCTTCCTGGTGCCGGCGTCGTTTGCCAGCGCGCTGCTGGCACGCGGCCGCGACGCGCCGCCGATGATCGGCGCCGCCTGGAAGGTGGTCAGCACGCAGCTGATGGCGCACCAGGCCGCGCTCACTGACCGCTTTATCGCGCAAGGCTGGAAGCTCGCCACCCACCCGCGCTACACCGTGCCGGTGCCGCCCGACCGCTTCATGCGCTGCTGGGGCAGCAGCGAACCGTCGCGCACGGGCGGGCTCGATTTCGAGCGCTCCGACTGCGTGATGGACACGCGCATCTTCGTCGGCGACTTCAACACCGGCACGCTGGCCACCCGCCACGAAAGCTACGACGGCAGCAAACTCGGTATCTTGCGCTTCGCATCGCAGTACTCGTCGAGCTTCCGCAACGAAGGCTTCGTGCGCCTCGGCCCCGAGTACCAAACCAAGCCGCAGTGCCACGAAGACTATGTCGACCGCAACGGCCTCGTGCTGCGCACCGTGGTCTGCTTGCGTGCCTACAAGAAGCTGACCGGGCTCTACGACCTGTCTGTGCTGGTGGCCACGCTCGACCAGCCGCAGGCCGGCGTGCAAGGGCGCTTCGACGCGCAGGGCGTGAGCTACCCCAGTGCGATGAAGCTGAGCCAGCACTACATCGAGGCCTACGGATGGGTGTCGCCGAAATGAGCACACAGGCACAGACGCTCGCTGTGGTCGAAGTGATCGACCGAGACGGGAGCGTGCGTCATGCGGTGGGCGTGCGTGACTGGCCGTTGCGCGTCGGCCGCGCGCTTGACAACGAGCTGGTGCTCGACGACGCGCACACCGCCGCCCACCACTTCAGCGTGCAGCCCGATGCCGAAGGCCGCATCGTCATCGCGGTGGGCGACAGCATCAACGGCCTGCAGGTCGACACCCGCCGCTTGGCCGCTGGCGAAACGGTGATCGTCGGCGACAAGCCGCCACTGCTGACCGCCGGCCGCACGCACCTGCGGCTGCGGCTCGCGGACCACGCGCTCGCGCCCGAGCAGGCCATGCGCTCGACGCGCTCGCTGACGCAGGGGCTGCCCACACTCGCCGCCCTGGCCGTGGCCGCGGCGCTGACCGTCGTCTTCAGCACCTGGCTCGAGAACGATCCCGACCTCTTCGTCAAGGCGCTGGGCTCGGTGGGTGTCTATGCCATCGGCGTGGCGCTGGGCTGGGCAGGGCTGTGGACGCTGTTGTCCAAGGTGTTCACGCGGCAGGGCCACTTCGGCTGGCATGTGCGTGTGCTGCTGATCGCCGTGCTGGCTTGGCAGACGCTGATGGCAGGCAGTGCGCTGATGGCGTTTTCGCTGTCGTGGTCGTGGGTCACCGATTTCAACTTCGTGCCGGGCTACCTGATCCTCGGCGCGATGCTCTACTTCCACCTGCAGGCCGTGGAGCCGCACCACCCGCGCCGCACGCTCGCCTTCGCGGTGTCCGCCGTCGTGATGGGCACCGTGCTGAGCCTGTGGTCCAACTTCCAGAATGGCGACCGCCCCGGCAGCGAGCTGTACATGAACCACCTCTTCCCGCCGGCGCTGCGTGTGGCGAAGCCGGTCGACTCCGCGCACTTCCTGGAGGGCGTGGCCGGCTTGCAGTCCAGGCTCGACGAGAAGGCGAAGAAGAATGCAGACGACTGAGCCCACGGGCCAACGCAGCGTGCTCGTCACCGGCGGCAGCCGCGGCATCGGCGCGGCCACCGCGCGGTTGTGTGCGGAGCAGGGTTGGGCCGTGGCCGTCAACTACACGCGCGATACAGCTGCGGCCGAGTCGGTGGTGAAGGCCATCCAGGCCAGCGGCGGCCGCGCCATCGCCGTGCAGGCCGACGTGTCGGACGAAGCCCAGGTGCTCGCGATGTTCAAGCGCATCGATGCCGAGTTGCCACCCCTCGGCGCCCTGGTCAACAACGCCGGCGTGGTCGACGTGGCCGCGCGCGTCGACGAGATGAGCGTGCAGCGGCTGTTGCGCATGTTCGGCATCAACGTCGTCGGCAGTTTCATCTGCGCGCGCGAGGCGCTGAAGCGCCTGTCCACGCGCCATGGCGGCAGCGGCGGGGCCATCGTCAACCTGTCGTCGGTGGCAGCGCGCCTGGGCTCGCCGGGCCTGTACGTCGACTACGCCGCGGCCAAGGGCGCGATCGACACCTTCACCGTCGGCCTGGCGCGCGAGGTGGCGACCGAAGGCGTGCGTGTGAACGCAGTTCGCCCGGGCATCACCGACACTGACATCCACGCGTCAGGCGGCACACCGGACCGCGCGCGCCAGTCTGCACCGCTGATCCCGATGCAACGGCCCGGCACCGCCGACGAGATCGCGCAGGCCGTCGTGTGGCTGGTGTCCGATGCGGCCAGCTATACCACCGGCGCCATCATCGACGTGTCAGGCGGGCGCTGAGAGGGTTCGAGTCCCTGCCGTTCGGGCTGAGCTTGTCGAAGCCAGCGCCGTGCACGTCGCACCCTTCGACAGGCTCAGGGCGAACGGAATCAAAACGCTCAGCGCCGCTCGATCACCACCGGCACCAGCTTCAGCGCGTCGCGAACGCGGCCTGCGGCTTCCTGCGCTTCGTTGCGCGTCGCGTAGGGCCCGGCCTGCAGGCGGAACATCTGCGGCTCGCTGAAGATCGCCAGCAACGGTGACAGCCAACCCAGTTCGTCCGACACGCGGCGTTGAAACTGCTCGGCGCCGTCACGCTGCTTGAAGGCACCCAGCTGCACCCAGAAGCCCTGCGCCGCCGTGGTGTAGGCGCGGCTGGGCGGCGGCAGCGGTGCCGTCGGCGAGGCATCGGGCAGTGCAGCGCTGGCGGCCATGGGCTCGGGTGTTGGAATGGGTGGTGGTGCGGGCGCCGGCAGGGGCAAGGGCGATGGCGTCGGCCCATCGTCGTTCGAGGCCTTGACCTCGATCACCGGTGCCACGGCTTCCTCGGGCTTGTTACCGCGTTGCCATGCGCCGCTGCGGATCTGCTCGTAGGTGATGCGCTCCACCTCCACCGGCGCAATGCCGTTCAGCACGCCCAGCTTGAGCGCGGCGGTGTAGCTCAGGTCGATGATGCGGTCGGCCACAAAAGGCCCGCGGTCGTTCACGCGCACGATGATCTCGCGGCCATTGGCCGGGTTGCGCACACGCGCATAGCTCGGGATCGGCATGGTCTTGTGCGCAGCCGTCATCGCGTACATGTTGTAGACCTCGCCACTGGCCGTGCGCCGGCCCTGGAACTTCTTGCCGTACCAAGAAGCCAGGCCCTTCTCGGCCATCGGCTTGTCGGTCTTTACCGGCGAGTAGCTGCGCCCGTTCACGTCATAGGGCTTGTTCGGCCCGCCATCGCGGATGGGCTCGACCTGCGGCTGTGCGTCGGGCACCTTGTCAAGGTTCGGCGGGGGCCTGGCTTCAGGGCCGTCACGCGTGGGCGTGGAGCTGCAGGCGGCGAGCAGGAGCACCAGCAGCAAGGCAAGCAGCTGTTGCGTGGTTCGATGCGCGGTGATGAAGGAATTCGGCGTCACGGGCTGCAGTGTCGCCGAACACGAAAGTGGCGCAAATGCGCCCCGGGCCGCCTCAGGCTTTTGGGCGGCGGTGCCGGGGCTGACACATGTCAGGCGGCCAGCCAATCAGCCAGTGCCCGCGACACGGCATCGGGCTGCTCCATCGTGCTCATGTGCCCGCACTGCTCGACGACGACCAGACGCGAGCCTGCCATGGCGTGGTGCATGTGCTCGTGGCGCGATGGCGGGCTCCAGGCGTCTTCGCGGCCGCACAGCAGCAGCGTGGGGCAACGGTTGGTGCCGAGCAGTTCGCTGCAGTCGGGCCGGTTCAGCAAGGCGTTGATCTGCGCGGCGAAGATATCGGGCGTGTGGCGTTCGAACATGTCGAGCACGGCCTCGAACACCGGCCCGTCATGGCGGCTGGGGTGCACCATGCCCAGCGCCCAGTCGCGTGCCATCGCGCGCATGCCGTCATGGCGGGCCTTGGCGAGCAGAGCGAGGCGGCCAGCTCGTTCTTTCTCGCCCGCTTCGCCGTCGGCCAGCGGGTGGTACGAGGTGTCGAGCAAGGCGAGGCGTTCGATGCGTTCGGGCGCCTGGCGCAGCATCTCGAAGGCCACGCGGCCACCCATCGAATGGCCAGCCACGGCCAGGGGGCCGGCGGGCGCGGTGGCGAGCACGTGTGCGGCCATGGCTGCGAGCGAATCGAGCGTGCCGTAGTCGACCACGAAGGCCGGGCCGATCGCGTCGATCTGTGCGCGCCAGACCGCACGGTCGCACAGCAGGCCGGGAAGCAGCACCAGCGACGCAGCCATCAGAACTCCTCGGTGTCGACGCCTGCCTGAGCCGCTGCGTCGTAGCGCGGGCCAACCACAGTCTGCTGGTTGATCAGCGCCTCGAGCCGCTGCATCGTGGCCGCATCGAGCGTGATGTCGGCGGCGCCGAGGTCGTCCTGCAAGTGAGCCACGCTGCGTGTGCCCGGGATCGGGATGATGTGCGGTGCTTTCGCCAGCAACCAGGCCAAGGCCAGTTGCGACATGGAGCACTTGAGATCGGCGGCGATGCTCGCCATGCCGTCGAGCAGCTTCAGGTTGGCGGCATAGTTCGCCGGTTCAAAGCGCGGCATGCTGCGGCGGATGTCGCGCTCGCCAAGCGTGCTCACGTCACGCAGCGTGCCGGTGAGAAAACCGCGCGCCAGCGGGCTGAAGGCCACGAAGGCGGCGCCGATGTCGCGGCAGGCGTCGAGCACGGCGATCTCGGGGTTGCGTGTCCACAGCGAGTACTCGGTCTGCACTGCGGTGATCGGGTGCACGGCGTGCGCGCGGCGAAGCGTGGCGGCCGAGACTTCCGACAGGCCGAGGGTCCGCACCTTGCCGTCACGCACCAGGTCGCTCATGGCGCCCACGCTGTCTTCGATCGGCACGCGCTGGTCCCAGCGGTGCAGGTAGTAGAGATCGATGACGTCCGTGCGCAGGCGCTTGAGGCTCTGCTCGCAGCTCCACTTCAGCGTCTCGGGCCTGCCGTCGACCACGCGCTTGCCGTCCACGCCATGCAGGCCGCCTTTGCTGGCGAGCGTGAACTTGGAGCGGTGTGGAGCGAGCACCTGGCCGACCAGTTCTTCGTTGAGGCCGAAGCCGTAGAGGGCGGCGGTGTCGAAGAGGGTGACGCCGCTGTCCAGCGCGCTGAGCAGCAGGGCCTCGGCCTGTTCACGTGGCGGGGGTGTGCCGTACGCGTGGCTCAGGTTCATGCAGCCGAGGCCGATGGCTGAGACCTGGAAGGGGCCGAGGGAGCGTTGGTGCATGGTGATTCAGACTCCGTCATTCCCGCGAAGGCGGGAATCCACGATGGGCCAGCGATGCTGGATTCCCGCCTTCGCGGGAATGACCAAAGGTTAGTTCAGCTGCTGTTCCAGCTTGTGCAAGGTGCGATAGCAAGGCAGCACGCTCGCCACGCTCGCATTCGGCTCGCGCCCTTCGCGGATGGCCGCGAAGAACTCGCGGTCCTGCAGCTCGATGCCGTTCATCGACACATCTACCTTGCTCACGTCGAGCTTCTCTTCCTTGCCGTTGAATAGGTCGTCGTAGCGCGCGATGTAGGTGGCCGTGTCGCCGATGTAGCGGAAGAACGTGCCCAGCGGCCCGTCGTTGTTGAAGCTCAGGCTGAGCGTGCAGATGGCGCCGGTGCTGCTCTTCAGCTGGATGCTCATGTCCATCGCGATGCCCAGCGTCGGGTGGATCGGGCCCTGCACCGCGTTGGCCTGCACGATCTCGCCGCCGGTTTGATAAGCGAACAGGTCGACGGTGTGCGCCGCGTGGTGCCACAGCAGGTGGTCGGTCCATGAGCGGGCTTGCCCCAACGCATTCATGTTGGTGCGGCGGAAGAAATACGTCTGCACATCCATCTGCTGGATGTTGAATTCCTTCGCAACGATCTTCTTGTGCACGAGCTGGTGACTGGGGTTGAAGCGGCGCGTGTGGCCGCACATCGCGACCAGGCCGGTCTTCTTCTGCAGCGCGGCGACTTCTTCGGCGCCGGCCAGGCTGTCGGCCAGCGGGATCTCCACCTGCACGTGCTTGCCGGCCTTCATGCAGGCGATGGCCTGCGAGGCGTGCATCTGCGTCGGCGTGCACAGGATCACCGCGTCGACGTCCTTCAGCGCCAGGCTGTCGGCGAGGTCGGTGGTGACGTGGCTGATGCCGTACTTGGCGGCGGTCTCTTTCGTCTTCTCGAGATCGCGGCTGATCAGTGAGACGACTTCGACACCGTCGATCAGCTTGATCGCATCGAGGTGTTTGATGCCGAAGGCACCGGCGCCGGCCAGGGCAACCTTGGTTGTTTTTGTCATGCTTGGTTCTCCAGAATCAGATGGCCCACGGCCGTGTTCGACGCGGGCACGTGATAGAAGCGGTGCGTCACCTTGGGTGGCTTGGCGCTCATGGCACCACGCGCAATGAGCCACATCACCAGCTCGATGCCTTCAGAGCCAGCTTCGCGCACGTAGTCGATGTGCGGCACCTTCGCCAGCCCCTCGGGGTCGGCGATCAGCCGGTCGAGGAAGGCGTTGTCGAACTCCTTGTTGATGAGCCCGGCGCGCGGCCCCTGCAGCTGGTGGCTCATGCCGCCCGTGCCCCAGATCTGCACCTTGAGCGGCTCGTCGTAGCTCGCGATCGCGCGGCCGATGGCCTTGCCGAGGTTGTAGCAACGCTGGCCCGAAGGCACGGGGTACTGCACCACGTTGACGGCAAACGGAATGACAGGGCAGGGCCACGCTTGTGCCTGGCCGCACATCAGCGACAGCGGCACGGTGAGGCCGTGGTCCACGTCCATCTTGTTGACGATGGTGAGGTCGAAGTCGTCCTGGATCACCGAGTGCGCAATGTGCGCCGCCAGCTCCGGGTGGCCGATCACCTTGGGCACCGGCCGCGGCCCCCAGCCCTCGTCGGCCGGCTGGTACTCGGCGGCGCAGCCGATCGCGAAGGTGGGAATCATCTCCAGGCTGAAGGCGGTGGCGTGGTCGTTGTAGACGAGAAAGATCACGTCGGGCGTGTTGTCCTTCAGCCACTGCTTGGAGAACTCGTAGCCCTTGAACAGGGGCTGCCAGTAGGGCTCGGCCGTCTTGCCGAGATCGAGCGCCGCGCCGATGGCGGGCACGTGCGAGGTGTAGACGGATGCGGTGAGTTGGGCCATGTCAGTTGCTCTTCTGGGATGTCTTGCCCTGCGGCTGGCGGTGCGCCTGCGCGTCGCCGTCTTCGCCGATGCGGCGGTTGCCCTCGGCCGAGCGGCCGCCACCGATCATCATGTTGCGGTACTCCTCTTCCGTCATGCCGGTCATGCTGCCGGCCATCTGCTGGAAGCTCTTGCCGTCGGTGGCGCCGATCTTGGCGAGGAAGTAGATGTTGCCGCCGAGCGCGATGCAGCGGTTCAGGTCGCGTGCGAGCACGGCCTGCTTCTGTTCCTCGGTCATCGGCCACTCGTCGAGGTAGGCACGTTCGTTCGCCTTGAAGCGCTCACGGTTGGCGGCCTTCATCAGCGACATGCAGAACTGGTTGAGGTGGAACCCCTTGCGCGACTGTTCGGCGTCGAAGATCGTCGTGCCGGGGACATCGAGATAGTCTTTGTTCAGGGACATCGTGCTTCCCGTGGGTTGAGTGTCAAGGTTTGCATTCGAAGCTCGCGGCAGCGGCGGGGTCGCCACCACCGCGGTAGCGCGGCACCAGCGGCCAGCGGCACAGCGGGCGTGCGCGCGTGACGGCAAACGGCGGCTTGGCGTTCTGTTCCACCACCTGCAGCGCGGCCGGCGCTTCATCGCGCTCGACCCAGGCGACCAGCGCCTGCAGCATGTCCACATTGGTCGGCCCACCGGTGCCCACGTGGTCGACGCCGGGCGCGGTGTAGAGGCGGAAGAAGGTGTCAACCGTGCCGGGGCCGAGGCGGCGCTCCACCGACTCGAAGTACGCGATGCCGGCGTACGGGCTCTGCGCGTAGTCGGCCATGTTTTCCAGCATCAGGAGCTTGCCGCCCAGGGTCTGGAAGGTCGACAGATCGGAGTCGGTGGAATCCATCAAGGCCGACACCTCGCGCACGCGGTCGTAGTAGGTATCGGGCTTGTAGCTGAGCAGATCGACAGCTGGATCGCGCGCGTAGAAGTACTGAATGGCACCGGCGCCGTAGAACCACGCGATGCCGTTGCCCTGCTGCGGCGGAATCGATGGTGCCGAGCCGCCCAGCCACCACGCATTCCAGCCGCCGGTGGACGCAAAGGCCGGCGTGGCCTCGCCGCTCGGGCCGCGGCCGGGGTACTCGCGCACGCCGTTGGCCAGTTCCATGCCGAGGCGCAGCGGCGACTGCAGCGCGCGCACTGCTGCCTCTTGCGGCGGCGTGAGGCAGGTGTCGTCCGCGGCGGCGCCATTGCAGCGCAGTGTGGCGATGTCGAAGCGCTTGCGGCAGCCCACCGGGTCGGAGACGAGGCCGTCCGCCAGGCCATCAAGGCTGTCGCAGGCGGCGAGCACCGCGTCGTGCACGCGCTTCACCTGGGCCGGGCGCAGCCAGCCCGGGCCCATGGTGGCGATGCCGTCGCGCAGGCCGGCGTGCTGGAGCCCTGTCCAGTGGATCACCGGCACGCGGCTGAAGATGCCGTTGAAGGCGTCGGGGTAGCGCTGCGCCATGGTCAGGCCTTCGCGCCCGCCTTCGGAGCTGCCGAAAAAGTAGATTCGTGTCGGGCCCTCGGCGTAGGCCATGCGCATCACGGTCATCGACACGTCGCGCACCTTTTTGTACGACGCGTGGGCAAAGTTGACGAGCGCTTCGTTGTTCAGCGCAAAGGCCTGCGGCGGCTGGCCCGGCTGGTTCTGGTGGCCGGAGTCGGTGCCGTAGGTGACGAAGCCGAGCGCGAGCGGCGAGGGCTGGTCGTAGCGCGCGGCCGGCAGCAGGCCGAGGCCGGTGATCAGCGTGCCGTTGAATCCGCCACCGCCGTATTGCACGGCGCGGCCGTTCCACACCGTCGGCAGGTTCATCTGGAAGTGGATGTCGGGCGCCTTCGGGTCGAGCGGAGCGATGCGGCCGAGCACCTTGCAGTGCTGCGGCGTGGCCGGCGTGATGGCGGCAGCCGGCGACGGGCCGCGCTCGGCCACCACCATGGCGGCCGGTGCCATCAGCACCGCCGAGTCGATGGTGGCGCCGCCGCTCGGCAGGCTGATCTTGCTGGCGGGAATGGTGCGGCCGGCCAGGCTGGCGCAGCCCGCCGTCAGGTCGGACTGCAGCAGCGCGCCCGGCGAGGCGCAGGCCGTGAGCAGGGCCAGCAGGGCCGTCAAGGCCAGCGAGCAACAGAGGCGAGAGCGGGTCATTCGGTGAATGCCTCCGTGAGGTCCGGCCCCTGCATCAGCGCAGGGCTTCTTCGGGCCAGTAAAGCCTCGTCGGATTGTCGACCAGCAACTTCTGCTGCAGTTCCGCCGTGGTGGCGATGTGGGGAATGAAGTCGACCAGCAACCCGTCGTCGGGCATGTGGTTCTTCAGGTTCGGGTGCGGCCAGTCGGTTCCCCACAGCAC
>Ga0307515_10006132_pt1 | contig 24179 bp, 19 predicted proteins | sample 17_EM_MG_FD_194513 | JGI IMG/M metagenome (GOLD analysis project Ga0307515, IMG submission 194513) | Populus trichocarpa ectomycorrhiza microbial communities from riparian zone in the Pacific Northwest, United States - 17_EM | ecosystem: Host-associated > Plants > Roots > Unclassified | place... | reverse complement strand
AATCCAGTTATCTAAATGATTTTTGAAATCTTCCGCAGGGCGAAAACCATCTACACGCATGGCTCCTAAAAAATGGCCTAAACCTTCGCCAACAGGATTTGCTGACGGTTCTAAAAATGCTACAAAAGGCGGTACCCAAGGTCCATAATTTGCACCGGAAAGCACAGCTGATAAAATATCTACAGTAGCGCTAAGTCCATAACCTTTATGACTGCCGTGGTCTTTATCACTACCTAACGGCAACAATGAACCTCCACTTTTTAATTCATTCGGATTGATGGAATTCTTTCCTTCTTTATCTTGCACCCAGCCATCAGGAATTTCCTTGTTAGCTCTTTGTGCAATTTCTAATTTGCCATTTGCAGCAGCTGCGGTTGCCATATCTACAATAACTGGTGGATATTTCCCAGCTGGAAAAGCATAACACATCGGGTTGGTGCCCAATAAACGTTCATTAGCATAGGTAGGTGCAACCAAAGGACTAGCATTAGTCATGCTAATGCCTATCATATCTTTTTCTACTGCCATTAGAGCATGGTATCCGGCAATGCCGAAGTGATTTGAATTTTTTACTGAAACCCAACCACTACCATATTTCTCTGCCTTTTCAATGGCAACTTTCATTGCAAAAGGTGCAACAACTAATCCTAAGCCACTATCACCATCAACGGTTGCTGTTGTTGGAGTTTCATAAACAACTTTAATATTTGGGGTAGCATTAATTCTTTTCTTTTCCCACAAGCGAACATAGCCACTTAAACGAGCCACTCCATGAGAATCAATACCTCTTAAATCAGATTTTATTAAAACATCAGTTGCCAATGCTGCGTGTTCATCAGAACAGCCCATTTTTTTAAAAACAGAATAAGTAAAAGCTCTAAGCTTGTGTTCGGTAAAGGTGATAAAGTTCATTTTGTTAGATGTGAGTATTGAGATATGAGAAGTGAGATTGGGTGCATATTGCTAGTGGGCTATCTATCTTTCCGACTTTCGGTCTCTCGGACTTTCCGACTTTAAGGCAACAACAAAGTGAAATCTCCACCCAAAGGTTGGAAATTTTCAATTAACGTGGAAAGAAAATCTTCACCGTAATTAACGTACATAGGAGCTAAGTTAACCACTCTTTCTTGTAAAGTTCCACTCGGAAAAAGTCTGGCTTTTACGTTTTCAATTTGCTTTAAGGAAACTTCGTGCTTTCTTTTTTCTGCCCTGAAAAGTTTTTTCTCTAGGTTAGCAAGTAAATGATTGGTCCTGGTTTTTGCAGAATCTGTAGATTTTTCTAAGGTTTTATCAATTTTAAAAGCATTCAATTTAATTTGATCAAAGATCCCTTGAACAGCTCTCATTTCATCAGCTAAACTTAAATTAGAGTCAGTGTTTTCTTTAATCCAGCGATGTTTTAATTCCTCAACTGATAAGAAAGCATCTTCTAAACTAAAACCTAATTTATTTAAGTTTTGAGCACTTCTCTTATCAATAAGCAATGCTGAATTACGAAGTAAAAGCACAGGGAAATCCACTTTGTAAAAATCGAAATTAGCCTTTAATTGCATCCAATAAGAAACCTCCGCGCCACCACCAATGTAAGCGATATTTGGTAAAATCATTTCTTGGTATAAAGGTCTCATGATTACATTCGGACTAAATCTTTCTGGATGAGAATCGATTTCCTTCAGCAATTCTTCTTTAGTAAAACTGATGCCTGTATGATTTACAGTAAATAAATCACCCTTTTCAATTATTCTTTCACGAAGATTATCTATCAAATAAAAGAAGTTGATATCTCTTCCATTTACTTGAGTTTTATAACCTTTTTGCTCTAAAGTTTCGCTGGTTTTTTCAGTTAAATAAGCACTATTTTGTTCAGTTATATCCTTTTTTATAATAGCACTAAACTGATTTTTTAATTTAGCATCATCAGCATTGATAATAACCAAACCATATCTTTCAAATAAGCTGTTTACTAAAACCCTAGTGGCATCTGCTAGATTATCGTTTTGCAGATAAGCTTGCTCAACTAGTTTTGCTAATTTCCTTCCATTTTTACTGATACCTAAATAAGCTTTGTAAGCCATAACAGCCGCTTCAACTGTTTTAGTACTTAATCTGCCAGTTGCGCCATTAGTTTGCTGTATCCAACTGATGTTTTTTTCATCAACACTAACGTGGTTGATTTCCTCAAAATCATGGTCTTCAGTTGCCATCCAATAAATTGGAACAAAATTCTTTTCAGGATAGGCAATTTTTAGCTCAAGTGCTAAATTTATAGTAGTTACAATTTTGTAGATGAAGTATAAAGGACCGGTAAATAAATTAAGCTGATGTCCGGTTGTAATGGTAAAAGTATTCTCATCCGCCAGTAAACTAATATTATGATTTACTGACTTATTGGTTTTTACGTTTTGATACTGTTGGTTTAATACCTCAACTAATTCGGCTCTATTACCTTTAAAATTTCGAGCATCAACAGCTTTTTTTAAGCCATCCATATCAGGACGAAAGCTGTAGAAAGGTTTTAAGAATTCCTCATCATTTACATAATCTAAAACAAGTTTAGAGAACGAATGAGTGTCTTGGTAAGAGATGTATTTTGCCTTCATGTTTTTTTAAGCTTTGACAAACTTTTAGGCAAGTTGCACAATAAGTTTGTCAAAGCTTTCATACAATGATTATTTTACAATTTGTCCATACAGGTCGAAATCTTCTGCACGATCTATCTTCACATTTACGAAACTTCCATTTGCTGCATAACCAGAATTTGCATCAATTAAAACCTCATTGTCAACCTCAGGAGAATCGAATTCGGTACGTCCGATAAAGAAATCGCCTTCTTTTCTGTCAATTAAAACCTTATAAGTTTTGCCTATTTTTTCTTGATTGATGTCAAAAGAAATTCCTTGTTGTAATTCCATAATGGAATCTACACGAGCTTGTTTAATATCTTCAGGAACATCCTCAACTAGTTGATGAGCATGAGTTTTTTCTTCATGAGAATAGGTGAAGCAACCTAAACGATCGAAACGAGTTTCTTCAACCCAGTTGTACATTTCCTCAAAATCTTGTTCAGTTTCACCTGGGTAACCGCAAATTAAAGTGGTACGCATAGCGATATTTGGAACTTTTGCCCTGATCTCATTTACAATATCTATGGTTTTTTGTTTAGTAATACCACGACGCATAGATTTTAGCATGTTATCGGTAATATGCTGTAAGGGCATATCTAAATACTTGCAAATGTTTTCACGTTCGTTCATCGCATCTAAAATTTCCATAGGGAAACCAGAAGGATAAGCATATTGTAACCTAATCCATTCAATACCTTTTACGTCAGATAAACGGCGCAGCAATTCATCTAAATTACGTTTGCCATAAATATCTAAGCCATAATAGGTTAAATCTTGAGCAATAAGAATTAATTCTTTTGTTCCGTTAGCTGCTAAAATTTTAGCTTCGTTAACTAACTCGTTCATATCTCTAGAAACGTGCTTGCCACGCATCAGCGGAATAGCGCAAAAAGAGCAAGGACGGTTACAACCTTCAGCAATTTTAAAGTAAGCGAAGTGAGATGGAGTAGTTAATAAACGTTCGCCAATTAACTCGTGTTTATAGTTTGCACCTAAACTGTGCAATATATTTTCTAAATCGTTAGTGCCAAAAAAGGCATCAACATTAGTAATTTCAGATTCTAATTCTGGTTTGTAACGTTCAGATAAACAGCCGGTAACAATTACTTTTCCAATTTTACCGTCGTCTTTTAATTGACTGTATTGTAATATAGTATCAATAGATTCTTGTTTGGCGTTATCGATAAATCCGCAAGTATTAATGACTACAATATCATCTTTGCCCATTCTGTTGGACTCATGTTCAACCAATAAATTATTGCCACGTAACTGACCCATTAACACTTCAGAATCGTAAGTGTTTTTTGAGCAACCTAAAGTTATTACATTGATTTTAGGTTTAGCAACCGGTTTGACAAGCTTGTTTTTAGTAATCATATTAATTAAATAATGAATTGACGAAATCTTTTTTATCGAACAACTGTAAGTCGTCCATTTTTTCGCCAACACCAATATATTTTACAGGAATTTTAAATTGATCAGAAATACCAATCACAACGCCACCTTTTGCTGTGCCGTCTAATTTTGTAATGGCAAGCGCATTCACATCAGTGGCTTCGGTAAATTGTTTACATTGTTCAAATGCATTCTGACCAGTTGAACCATCTAACACTAGTAAAATTTCATGCGGCGCATTAAGAATTACCTTTTGCATTACACTTTTAATCTTGCCAAGTTCATTCATTAAGCCAATTTTGTTATGTAAACGACCAGCAGTATCAATAATTACTACATCTTCTTTGTTCGCAACTGCCGATTGTAAAGTGTCAAAAGCAACAGAGGCCGGGTCAGAGCCCATTGCTTGTGCAACAACCCTTACGCCAACACGTTCGCCCCAAAGTTTGATTTGTTCAACGGCAGCAGCTCTAAAAGTATCAGCAGCGCCAAGTACAACATTCAAACCTTCGGCCTTAAGTTTATGAGCAAGTTTGCCAATAGTAGTAGTTTTACCAACTCCATTAACGCCAACTACCATAATTACATAAGGTTTATGATCTCCGTATTCGAAGTTTCTAAAATCGTTACTATTGTTTTCAGCCAATAAAAGCTGAATCTCATCACGTAGTAGATTATTTAATTCAGAGGTTGATAGGTATTTGTCCTTCGCAACTCGAGCCTGTATGCGATCTATGATTTTTAATGTGGTGGTAACGCCAACATCAGAAGTCACTAATACTTCTTCTAGGTTATCTAGTACATCATCATCAACTGTAGATTTACCAGCAACAGCTTTTGTGATTTTACTTAAAAAACCTTCTTTAGTTTTTTCTAAACCTTTGTCTAAAGCTTCTTGAGCTTCAGGAGCAGTTTCTTTTTTCTTAAAAAAATCGAATAAACCCATAGAATGATAATAAAATAAAAAAGCCCTTCCGTTAAATACGGAACGGCTTTTATGCTATACGTGAATAGAAACTATTTGCTGATACCAGCAATCGCATCTTTAACGTGATCGTTATGTACAATGATTTCTTTGAAAGAATAAGCACCAGTTTTTGGTGATTTATTCATTGTGATAACTTTTGAATATTCTTTACCTGTACCCGTTTTTAGGGTTGCAACTACTTTCTTAGCCATGTCGTTCTAATTTTAAATTGAGTGAAATAATAGTTTGAGAGCTAACCCTCAAGCTTTAAAACCCTCAGCCTATTTAATTTCTTTATGTACGGTTACTTTTTTCAATACTGGGTTAAATTTTTTCAATTCTAAACGCTCAGTAGTGTTTTTACGGTTTTTTGTAGAAATGTATCTAGACATACCTGGCATACCGCTAGTTTTATGTTCTGTACATTCTAGAATAACTTGTACTCTGTTACCTTTTTTTGCCATTTTATTATTTTTTTATGCCGATAGAACCGACAAAATGTTATTTACAAATATCCTTTTTTCATGAAGCGATTAAGAGCTTCAGAAATACCAATTTTATTAATGGTTTTAATAGCTGAAGTTGACACTTTTAGTGTAATCCAAGTATTATCCTCAGGAATATAAAATTTCTGAAGTTGAAGGTTAGGATAAAATTTACGTTTCGTTTTAACGTTCGAGTGAGAAACATTAAATCCCGACATCGCCATTTTTCCGGTTAAATCACAAACTCTTGACATGACTTTATTATTATGTTGATTATTTCGCTACTTAATTTTTTTAAGAGTGTGCAAATATCAGAATTATTTTTGTAATCATCAAGAGTGGACAACAATTATTTTCATATAAAAATATAAATCTTTCTAAGTAATTAATTTTGGTATTGTCAAAAGCCTTAATTAATTATAATTTTTTAAATTAGCCAACTTCTAAATAATAAATATATTCTAGCCAAAAATGCAAATAACATCCTTTGAACAATATCAAGAAGTATACCAACAGAGTGTAAATGAACCAGAACAATTTTGGGGCAGCATAGCTGAAAATTTTGTATGGAAAAAGAAATGGGACAAAGTTCTTTCTTGGAACTTTACTGAACCAAATATTAAGTGGTTTGAAGGTGCCAAGTTAAATATAACAGAAAATTGTTTAGACAGGCATTTGTTAACCAATGGCGATAAACCAGCCATAATTTGGGAACCAAATAATCCTGAGGATGATAGCGTAACGCTTACCTATAAAATGTTGCATGAGCAAGTTTGTCGCTTTGCCAATGTATTAAAAAGAAATGGAGCTCAAAAAGGTGACCGTATTTGTATATATATGCCAATGGTACCTGAATTAGCTATTGCGGTTTTAGCTTGTGCTAGAATTGGTGCGGTACATTCGGTTGTTTTTGGTGGCTTTTCAGCAAAATCTATTGCCGATAGAATTAATGATGCTCAATGCAAATTAGTAATTACTGCAGACGGCGCTTATCGTGGAAATAAACAAATACCATTAAAAGATGTAATTGATGATGCTTTAATTGGTTGCCCAACGGTTGAAAAATGTATCGTGTTAACCCACGTTCGAACACCTGTTTCTATGCTAAAAGGAAGAGATGTTTGGTGGGAAGATGAAGTGAAACATGTGAATAATGTTTGTGAAGCTGAGAAAATGGACGCTGAGGATTTATTATTCATTTTATATACTTCAGGTTCTACGGGGAAACCAAAAGGTGTAGTGCATACTTGTGGTGGTTATATGGTTTACGCAGGTTATACATTCTCAAATGTGTTTAATTACCAGCCAGGCGAAGTTTATTTTTGTACAGCAGATATTGGTTGGATAACTGGACACTCTTATATTGTCTATGGCCCATTATCTCAAGGTGCAACCTCATTAATATTTGAAGGAATTCCTACTTTTCCAACTCCTTCTAGATTTTGGGATATTGTAGAAAAACATAAAGTAAATACATTATATACAGCTCCAACTGCTATTCGTTCTTTAATGGGCTTTGGCGATGAGCCTTTAGTTGGAAAAGATTTAAGTTCTATTCGTGTTTTAGGTTCTGTAGGCGAGCCTATAAATGAAGAGGCTTGGCATTGGTTTGATGAAAAAATTGGACATCAAAAAGCGCCAATTGTTGATACATGGTGGCAAACAGAAACTGGTGGCATCATGATTTCTCCAATTGCAACAGTTACGCCAACTAAACCAAGTTTTGCTACTTTGCCATTACCTGGTATTCAACCCATTTTGGTTGATGAAAATGGAAATGAAATTGAAGGAAATGGTGTAAATGGAAATTTATGTATCAAATTTCCTTGGCCAGGTATGTTGCGCACAACTTATGGCGATCACGAACGCTGTAAACAAACTTATTTCTCGACTTACGAAAACTTATATTTTACAGGAGACGGATGTTTACGGGATGAAGAAGGTTATTATAGAATTACTGGTCGTGTAGATGATGTATTAAATGTTTCTGGACATAGAATTGGAACTGCAGAAGTTGAAAATGCAATCAATATGCATGCAGGTGTAATTGAAAGCGCTGTTGTTGGTTATCCACATGATGTGAAAGGACAAGGTATTTATGCTTTTGTAATCTTCCCAGAAATGCATGGCGATGTAGAATTAACCAAAAAGGATATTTTACAAACGGTAACTCGTGTAATTGGTGCAATTGCAAAACCTGATAAAGTTTTGTTTGTGTCTGGTTTACCAAAAACAAGGTCAGGTAAAATTATGCGTAGAATACTTCGTAAAATAGCAGAAGGCGAGACTACCAACTTAGGAGATATAAGTACATTGTTAGACCCAACCGTTGTTCAGCAAATTATAGATAGTGCTAAAAATCCTTAATTTAATTTATCTCAAACAATAACTTTTTCCAAATGTTCTTTTTGCAATCAACCAATTGTAAAAACAAAAACCAAAGAAAATGGATAAGTTAGAATTAAAGGGTAAATGGAATGAAATTAAAGGGAAAGTTAAACAAGCTTATGCAGATTTAACTGACGATGATTTAAAGCATGAAGAAGGTAAGGACGATGAGTTGTTAGGTAAACTTCAGCAGAAAACCGGAAAGGGAAGAGACGAATTAGTAAAATGGATTAACTCACTTTAATGAGTTATTATAAAATTAAAGCGACCGCTAGTAGTGGTCGCTTTTTTTATTGAAGTAATAAATATGAAAACCGATATCGCTAATCGCTTTGCACAAAACCCACTACTTTCTCCTGTAGATTTAAAACCTAGCAAAGAAGGCTTAGAGATTGCTTGTTTACTCAATCCTGGGGTATTTACTTTTCAAAATAAAATATGGCTTTTAATTAGGGTTGCAGAAATGCCAGTGCAAAAACCTGGAATAATTTCTTTTCCTGTTTTAAAAGATAAAGGAATAGAAATTATAGAGATTAAAGTTGATGACCCAGATTTAATTGCAAAAGACCCTCGTATTATTACTTATAAAGGGGATGATTACTTAACCACACTATCTCATTTGAGGTTGGTTTGTAGTGATGATGGAATTGTTTTTTATGAGTCAGAAGGATATCCTTTGCTATATGGCGAAGGAGAAGATGAAATATTTGGAATTGAAGATTGTCGGGTTTCTTTAATTGATGATACTTATTATTTAACGTTTACTTCTGTTTCTAGCCATGGGGTTGGAGTTGGTTTAAGAACTACAAAAGATTGGAAAAATTTCCAGAAACATGGAATGATTTTCCCACCTCATAATAAGGATTGTGCCATTTTTGAAGAAAAAATCAATGATAAGTTTTATACATTACATAGACCAAGCAGCGTAGATTTAGGTGGTAATTACATTTGGATATCCCAATCGCCAGATGGCATACATTGGGGCAAAAATAAATGCATAATTAAAACGCGACCTGACAAATGGGATAGCAAAAGAGTTGGAGCGGGTGCAGCACCAATAAAAACAGAAAAGGGCTGGCTAGCTATTTACCATGGCGCCAATGCAGAACATCAATATTGTTTGGGTGCTTTTTTAATTGATTTAAATGACCCAACAAAAGTTTTAGCACAAACAGATGAACCAATTATGAAACCTCAAGAATTATACGAATTAGAAGGCTTTTTTGGTAAGGTTGTTTTTACAAATGGGCACTTGGTAAATGGAGATGAGATTACTATTTATTATGGTGCAGCAGATGAATTTGTATGTGGTGCAAAATTCTCCATCAATGAAATTTTATCAGCATTAATTTATAAATCATCACTGTAATTTCGGTTTTACTTCAAAAAAGTGCTCGCCATATATTACATCTTTGTTGGTAACACCTTGCACCACGATTCTAAACTTACCAGTAATGTCACTGGTGTAAAAACTAATTTGAGTTTCTTTTTTATTGTTTAGCACAAGTCCATAATTCCAATAAATAGTCGAAAAAAAAGCGGGTTCTTGAGGGTCTTTATAATCGTTTAAATAGAATTCTTTCGGAAAATGTATGCCATTAAATTTCAGGAAGTTTTCATCGACTCCTAAGCCTACTCTACATTCTTGATAAATTGTTGCAATACCATTTGTCATATAACTTCTACCAGCAACAGGCTGGGTATTTTCAGGGTCGCCAGGATGATTTCGACAATTTAAAATATTATATCGACATACATAATCGCCACAAGCATTAGAGCCAGACGCACCCCTATAACCAATTGAACTATCTTTTCTACTTTTTATAACCACTTCTTTTAGCCTAATTGCTTTTTCATTCCCTTTTAAAACTAACTCAGCATTATTAACTATTGTAGATGGAAGAACAGGGTTCTCAAAAACAAGTAATTTGCTTAGCTTTTCATTCATTTTCAAAAACTGGTCGTTGATTTGAAATTTATAATCAAACTTATTTTTGTCATTGATAAAGAGAACACTTTTTCTGCCCTGCTCTAAAATCAGGTCGTCAACATTAAAATTAAAGTGTCCTTTATCTGAGGTGTTTATTAAACGTATTTTATTATCTCCAAAGGCACCAATTGTAACTGGTTTTGTCAATTCCTTTTTTGATTTGGTAATTGAACCTAACATTTGCAAGCTATCTTTTTTTGCAATGGTATCATTAGTGGTAATTGTTCGCAAGTCTTGCCAAGTGTATTTTCTCCAGCCTTTTACCAATAGAATTTGCTCTAAATAATTTACATCCTTATAGGGCGTTCCTTTTACAACTATTGGAAGTGTATTTAATTCATTGGTTAAATAGGTAAAACTCTCAATGTCATTAGTTTTTTTAGCTTCCAATCTATTGTCTTGTAGGCAAGCAATTGAAACTATACTAATGGTATCTAAATTTAATTTAAGATTTAGGGTTACTTTTTCTCGTTGATTGTAGGTTTGTTTATCTGTAGTTGCAATTACGTTTTCATCAGCACTATAATTAATCCTTTGGGTACTTCTTCAAGAGGTATTTTTATTATTCTTTTGTTTACTTCCATGTCAAATGGGATGTTTTGGAATACCTCTCTAAAATTATGTACCAAAAAATTCAAATTCTTTGTGCCATTACTTTTAATAGTTAAGGATAGGGTATCTTTTGCAACAGCAGTTTTTAAGTTCAGCACAAACCCTTTTTCAATAGCCTTTGGTAAATAGTAAATGCTATCTGCAAGGCCAGAGTGAATTAGTTTTACACTATAATTAGCTTCTCTTTTCGGAAGCAATAAAAACCTGCCAATGCCATAACTTCCCGTTTCTATAGTGTCGATTAATTCATTGTTTTCATATAAAAATGCCTTAACTGCTACCGGCATTTTTTGTTGGTCTTTAACTTCCCAGCCAACATTTGATGATAATCCTAATACCAAATTTCCTCCTTCGGGATAAAACTTTACTGATGCCTTATTTTTCTTTACAGGTAAGGTCAAATTCAAATAACTACTGTCTTTTTCATTCTTTAACTTAACATATAAACTAGGGTCAGTTAGATTGGATTGTTCGGGCAAGTTTATCAGTAATTGTCCAGATGGGTCTGTTTTTGTTGTTTTATTTAAGCTCCCGTATTTATAATTTATTTGAATGGGTTTGGGTAAAAACCTATTGTCTTTTGTGGTTACTGCTAATAAAATTTGATGGCCTTTGTTAACTTCCTTTGCATTTTCAAGAATTTTTAAGGACGCTTTAAAAGCTGGGTCAATATTAGTTTTAATAGTAATTGTTTGGCTAAAAATAGCACTAGGTAATCCGTTCAATAATCGATCTGTGTAAGCTAGAAAATGATAATTACCAGTAAGAATAGAGTCTGGTAAAGTAATGCTGCCAAAAGATAAGCCTTTACCCATTACAAACTTATCTTGAATAATGATAGCGCTATCTAAGTCTCTAATTAAACAAACCGACATTAATTGATGCTCTTTTACCTTGGTTATCCCTTCTTTTATGAGATAGCCAGTAAAATATACAATCTCATTATTGGTATAAACGTTTTTATCAAAATGTACAAAGAAGCTGCCAGTAGGTTTAGCCTTTGCTAGCCAGCTCATTTTTTCGGCAATGGTATCTTGCGCATGAACAAACTTAGAGCCTAGGCAAAGAAGAAATAGAAAAAAGATAAAGCGCATTTGATAAAGTTAATTGTTGGACTTTGAATTTTCAAATGACAGCCTTAATTTTTTAGTTAACAGAAGTTTATGCTTTGTAAGTGGCAGTTTTATGCACAAGCTTTAGTAAAACAAATCCAATGGTAGCGAACACGTAGTGGTAACCCTTGTGGTTGCCACGAAGTAAAGCGAACAGTGGGGCTGAATTGTCCTAATTGCCACGGGTTTTGCTTTACAAAAAAGCGACCTCCGTTTCCGAAAGCCGCTTGCGTAAAATAAAGCCTCCCTTTTAGGGAAGGATTAGTAGGGGTTAGTAACCAAATAACTGCTCTAAAGTTAAGGTAGTTACGGCACCAAATTTCTGCATATCTTCTTGTTTTACTTTTTTATCTGAAGCTACAATTAGATAAGTATATGGTTTATTGGCCACTTTTTGAGCATGGAAATCTTTAATGTTCGCAAAAGTTATAGGTTTTAATTCTTTGTACAAATCCATTCTAGAATCGTAATCGTAACCTAATTTTTTGTCTGCAAAATATTGACTTAAAACACCGTCTTTTGTTATACGAGTTGTTTCTATATTGTTTAATACATTCGATTTTGCATTTTCAAATGATTTATCACTTTGTGGCAAAACATTTAATAATTCGTTCATTCCATTAACCGCATCGGTCATTTTATCTGCCTGACTACCAACATATGCAATCATGCTGTATTGTTTGTCTGCTTTGTCTGGAGAAACATATTGTGCAAATGTAGAATAAGCTAAAGCTTTAGATTCTCTAATGGTTTGGAATACGATTGAACCCATTCCGCCACCAAAATAACTGTTAAATACTTCAATGTTAGCTGCATCTGTTTTATTGTACAAGCCAGTATTTCTTAACCATCTAATTTCAGATTGAACCATTTCATAGTTCGCAAAATAAACTTGATTAGCAGTTTGGGTAGTGTAAGTATAAACTTTAGCAGGAGCCGCAGGCGTAAATTCTTTTGGCATTAGATGAACTTTTTTAAGGTCTGTGCTAAAAGCTGCTAAATCCTTTGGCCCGTAATAAGTAACTACATGCTCATAGTTAGTTAAATTGTGCAAAATAGAAATCAAGTCGACAGATTTAATGTTTTTAACCTCATCGTTAGTTAACACATTATTGAAAGGGTTTACACTTCCGTATTGTGCATAAGAGGTTAAGCCATTCATAATTTGCCCTTTATTTAACTTATTGTTTTCGCGGCTTTTTAAAATGGTTCCTTTTAAATTTTCTAATGCTTTTTCATCAGCTTTAACATTGGCCAAAATGTGTTCAACTAAACTTACGGCTTTGTCAAAATTTTCTTGTAAACCACTAATGTTGATTGTGGTAACTTCTGTGCCAACACTTACACTGTAACTGCAAGCAATGTCGTAAAATGCTTTACTTAATTCTTCTGCGCTATATTTATCTGTGCCTAAAAAAGTTAAGTAAGTTGATGCATAAGACAATAACTTGTAATTATTAGCACCAATGTTAATTCTATAGCTCATTCTAAAAATAGAATTCTCATCGTTTTTTGTGGTTAACACTTCTGCTAAACCAACCTTGCCAAATACAATGTCTTTTTTGTAATCTAAAAATTTAGGGGCAATTGGTTTTACAGGCGCATCTATAATGCTTTTTACAAATGGAGAAGTTAAGTTTCCATTGGCATTAATTGGTGTAATAGCTGGTTTTTCTACTTTAATGGTGTTTTTATCTTCGCCTTTATGTTTAAAACCAATTACATAATTATCCTTAAAAAAGTTGTTGGCAAAAGCAACTATTTGTGCTTTGGTAATTTTTGCAGATTCGTCAATTTCGCTTAAATCTTTGTCCCATTTTGTACCTCTATTTAATACAAAACTGGTAGAAAGATTTTCTGCTCTATTGTTGTTGCTATCAAAAGCTTGTAAAAAACTTAATTTTCTGTTTGCAATAATTGCTTTTAAAAGACCTTCATCAAATTCTCCTTTCTTAAGCAATTTTATTTGACCTAATAATAATTGTGAAGCTTCTTCTAAAGTTTGTCCGGCTCTTGGTGTTGCCGATAAATTGAATACACCATAATCTTTCATTTGCTGATAGCTTGCACCAGACCTTAATGTTTTTTGTTGTTTGTTTAGGTTAATGTCTATTAAACCAGCCTTGCCATTTTGAAGAATGCTTTGTATCAAACTCAACATCATACTTTGAGTAGAGTTTTCTGGGTAACCACGGTAGTAAATTTCTACCACTTCTGCAGCTGGCCCATAAACATCAACTTTTTGTATTTTGGTTAATGGTTTTTCTGGAGCAGGATTGTAAAGCGCAACTGGTTTTGCTACCATATAGCTAAAAGTTTTTTCTACCTTTTTAATCATTTCATCTGGATTAAAATCTCCAGTGAAAATTGCAGCCATGTTATTCGGTACGTAATATTTGTTATAATAATTTCTTATTTCAACTAATGATGGATTTTTTAAATGTTCAATTGTTCCGATAGTGGTTTGCTGACCATAGTTATGCGTAGGAAATAATAATTCCATCATAGCCTCGTCCAATTTCCAATTATCGTTATCTAAACCACGATTTTTCTCTTCGTAAACAGCTTCTAATTCAGTATGGAAAATACGGAAAATAGGTTTGCGGAAACGTTCTCCTTGTAAGGCTAAAAATTTATCAACTGAGTTTGAAGGGAAATCTTCGTTATAAACTGTTTCTTCATACCAAGTGTGCGCATTTGATGAATTACCACCAATACCAGCAATCATTTTATCGTACTCATTAGCAATTGAGAAATTTGATGCTTCACCAGAAGTTTTATCTATTTCTTTGTAAATTTCTTTACGCTGAGCAGGGTCTGTAGTTTTGTTGTACTTTTCATAGAGTGCATCAATTTTATCTAAAAGCGGTTTTTCTTTAGCCCAATTAGCTGTTCCGAATTTATCGGTTCCCTTAAATAAAAGATGCTCTAAATAGTGAGCTAAACCTGTTGCGTTTTTTGGGTCGGTATTGCTACCAGCTCTCACGCTCATGCGGAACTGAATGTTTGGTTCTTTTGTGTTTGGAGAAAGAATTACACTTAATCCATTTTTTAAAGTATAAAAACGTGTTTTAGATGGGTCGTTAGTTACATATTTGTAAGTATAACCGCCAGAAGTTGCTGTTTTCCACTGATAAGTAGATTGAGCCATTAAGTTTGTGCCTGTTATTAATAAACAGACAAACAGTAGAAGTTTTAATTTCATTGGTTTTATAAGTTTTAGAGGTGGTGGCTATCGAGCGATAAGCTTGAGATAGTTCTTTTAATAATAAGTTATACCAAATATAAGTGGATGGCGAACAGTTTCCTAAAAAATGAGCGAAAATATCTTTTGAAATAGCCACCAAGACACAAAGTTGATGGAACGGTAAGAGAGAAAATCTTAATTCCATTCATTTCTTGATGTTTATAGATTTACAGCTTACAATGTTGTTTCTTCTTTGCGCTCTTTGCTTCTTTGCGGTTAATTCTTATTATTTTTACCAAATGAATAAGGACACCAAAAAACCAACGATTTTAGTTGTTAATGATGATGGAATAACTGCACCAGGAATTAAAAATTTAATTGAAGTGATGCAGGAAATTGGAAGAGTAGTAGTAGTTGCTCCAGATGGTCCACAATCTGGAATGGGACACGCCATCACCATTGGTAAACCTTTACGTTTTGATAAAGTAGATTTGTACCCAGGTGTGGAGATGTACAAATGTTCTGGTACGCCAGTAGATTGTGTTAAATTGGCTGTTAACAAAGTTTTTAAGGGCAAAAAACCAGATTTATGTGTTTCGGGAATTAACCATGGTTTAAACAATTCTATCAATGTTATTTATTCTGGAACTATGTCTGCTGCGGTAGAAGGAGCCATTGAAAAAATTCCTTCAATTGGCTTTTCTTTAGATGATTTTGCTCAAGACGCAGATTTTAGCCATTGTAAAAAGTTCATTAAAATTATCGCTTTGCAAGTTCTTGCTAATGGTTTGCCAGAGGCGACATTATTGAACGTAAACTTCCCTAAAGGAGCTGATTTAAAAGGAATAAAAATTTGCCGACAAGCAAATGCAAAATGGGCAGAAGAATTTGATGAAAGAATTGACCCTTATAAACGCCCGTACTATTGGCTAACAGGGGTATTTGAAAATTATGATAAAGGTGAGGATACTGACGTTTGGGCCTTGGACCATGGTTATGTTTCTGTGGTTCCAGTTCAGTTTGATTTAACTGCTCATCACGCCATCCCGATTTTAAATGGATGGGATTTTGGTAAGGAAGAAAGCTCAAAAACCACCATTCATAAAACCGCAGGTCCTGATGGTAATAATTTAGGTTAAAATGAACGAAAGAATTAAAGCGATTAAAAATACTGTTTGGAGTGGCGTAGGTATTGGATTTATTGTCCCACTTATTCCGGGTATTTTAGTATGGTTTTTAATGCAAAAAGTCGTAGCACTTAAAAAAGCAGACCTATTATTAATTGGTTGCATTGCCTTAAATGCTTTATTAATGAATTACTTTTTCAAGCAAAATAAAGATAATATCGCTCGTGGCATTATTAGCATTACGTTTTTATGGGCATTTGCGTTTTTCTTTTACAAAGTTTTTTAAGTTAAATTTTATGTCTCAAATCTCAATACTCATATCTAACTAATGAAATACTACCTCGTAGCCGGAGAAGCATCTGGAGATTTACATGGAGCCAATTTAATGAAAGCATTAAAAGCTGAAGATGCGAGTGCTGATTTCAGGTATTTTGGTGGCGATAAAATGCAAGCTGAAGGTGGCGAATTGGTAAAGCATTATGCCGATATGGCTTTTATGGGTTTTACAGAAGTGATTCTGAATCTAAGAACCATATTTAAAAATTTAAGAGCTTGCAAAGCTGATATTTTAGCTCATCAACCAGATGTTTTAATATTAATAGATTTTCCAGGATTTAATCTTAAAATTGCTGAATTCGCTAAGCAAAACAATATTAAGGTTTGCTATTATATCTCTCCAAAAATTTGGGCTTGGAATCAAAAACGAGTATTAAAAATCAAAAGAGATGTTGATCAAATGTTTTGCATTTTGCCATTTGAAGTAGATTTTTATAAAAAATGGGGAATGGATGTTCACTATGTTGGTAATCCATTATTAGATGAAAAAGCCCAGTTTTCGCCAGATTTGAGATTTAGTGAAAACCAAGGTTTAACTGATCAAAAAATTATAGCCCTACTGCCTGGAAGCAGGAAACAAGAAATTGAAAGGTTATTGCCAGATATGTTGAGTGTTACCGAAAGTTTTCCTGGTTACCAGTTTGTTATTGCTGCGGCACCAACTTTTACGGAAGCTTATTACAATCAATTTATTGGCGATAAAAAGGTAAAACTGGTTTTTTCGCAAACCTATAATTTATTGCACCATGCTCATGCTGCTTTAGTTGCATCTGGAACTGCGACATTAGAAACTGCACTTTTTAAAATCCCACAAGTTGTGTTATATAGAGGTGGAGCAATTTCTGTCGGTATTGCTAGGTTGGTTATTAAAATTAGATTTATCTCATTGGTAAATTTAATTATGGATAGGAAAGTTGTGGATGAATTGATACAAGAAGACTGCAATACACAAAAAATCACATCTACTTTAAGCCCGCTTTTAGAAGGTGAGGTTAGAGAAAAAATGCTTGCAGATTATAATGAACTGGGAGATAAAATGGGAACGGCTGGCGCATCTGAAAGAACTGCTAGGCTTATCGTTAATTTTTTAACTTTACCATTAACGAATTAACTAATATGAAAGCACTTTCTATAAAAGATATTGCATTAAAAGCTAACGTATCTATAACAACAGTATCTTTTATAATTAATGGTAAAGCGAAAGAGAAATCTATTAGCGATGCGGTTATAAAAAAAGTACAGCAAATCATTATAGATAGTGGCTATAAACCTAATCAAATTGCCCGTAGTTTACGTACGGGCAATTCTAATATTATAGGGTTAATTATTGAGGATATTTCCAATTCTTTTTTCTCTCGTATAGCCCGATTAATTGAAGATAAAGCATATAAAAAAGGATATAAAATTATTTATTCTAGCACCGAAAATAGTGTAGAGAAAGCACAAGAGTTAATTAACCTTTTTAAGTCCAGGAAAGTTGATGCTTATATCATTTCTCCCATAAAAGGAATTGAAGAGGATATTCAAATCTTATTAAACGAAAATAAACCAGTCATTTTCTTCGACAGGAATTTGCCAGAGCTAAATACTAATTATGTAGGTGCAAATCACTTTGTGGCATCTTACCAAGCTATAGAAAGTTTTATTAAACAGGGTAAAAAGAAAATAGCCTTAGTTACCACCAATATAGATGTACAACAAATTATAGAGCGATTTGAAGGTTATAAAAAGGCATTGATAGATTATGCCTTGCCTTTTGATGATGAATTAGTCTTAAGAATTCCATTTAATCAACCAGAGGCAGACACCATTGCAGCTATAAAACAACTGCTAAAAAACAAGGATGTTGATGCGATGCTTTTTGCAACAAACTATTTGGCTATAAGTGGATTAAAAGTTTTAAAGCAAACAGGGAAAAAGCTAGATGAAAATTTTGGGATAATTGGCTATGATGATCACGAAGCATTTGAGTTGCATACACCAAGTATCTCAACCATTCAACAACCGTTGGAAGAAATTGCGGAAACGATTATCAGATTAATTTTGAATCAACTTTCATCAAAAACAAAACTTCCAGACCAACAGATTATTATTCCTGCAAAATTAATTTTGCGTAACTAACGTTAAGTAATAATATTTAACAATGTCAGTAGATAATCGAACACTTCTCATTTTAGTTACACTCCTATTTTTCTTTTCGTGCACCAGCGAGGAGAAAAAAGCAGCTAGTGGAGATTCAGCTTCTTGTGAAAGTAATTTACCCAATCGCTTTGGAGTTGGACTAGATACTACAAAAATTGCAAAGGGAAAAGTAGATCATAGCAATATGGTTTTAATACCAGCGGGAGAATTTTTAATGGGTGCTAGCGATAAGGAAGGTAGAGAAGATGAATATCCTCAACATCGGGTTAAGGTAAATTCTTTTTGGATGGATATATCTGAAGTTACAAATGCTAGTTTTGCCAAATTTGTAAAGGCAACTGGTTATGTTACCACGGCAGAAAGAAAACCAGATTGGGAGGAAATGAAAAAGCAGCTACCAGCTGGAACACCTAAGCCTCCAGATAGCGTTTTTGTTGCAGCATCTCTAGTCTTTTCGGCGCCAAAACAAGTTTCCAATTTAAATGATGCATCGCAATGGTGGGTTTGGAAAAAGGGAGCAGATTGGAAACATCCTCACGGGCCAAATAGTAGTATTGTAGGAAAAGATAATTACCCGGTGGTCCATATTTCATGGGATGATGCGATGGCTTATTGCCAATGGTCAGGAAAAAGATTGCCAACAGAAGCCGAGTGGGAGTATGCCAGTAGGGGAGGTTTAAAAGATTCGTTATACCCATGGGGGAATGAAGATATAGAGAAAGGAAAAGTAAAAGCAAATACCTGGCAAGGAAATTTTCCCATAAAAAACACAAACTGGGATAAATACAATGGACTAGCACCAACTAAAAAATTCGCTCCAAACGTATATGGTTTATATGATATGGCTGGTAATGTTTGGGAATGGTGTAGTGATTGGTACAGGCCAGATTATTATACAACAGAAAACCAAACCAACCCACAAGGGCCAGCTGACAGTTATGATCCAATGGAGCCAACGATACCAAAAAGGGTAGTTAGAGGTGGTTCTTTTATGTGCAATGCTTCCTATTGCAAAGGTTATCGGGTTACTTCTCGAATGAAAACTTCTACAGATACCAGTTTAGAACATACCGGTTTTAGATGTGTAAGTTCAGATTAATTTTTCAGGAAAATATGCTTGTCACAATATTGTAAAAGCATATTTAATAAATGTAACATTAAAGTTACTCAATCGTTTGTCCTTCCAATTAAAATTTTAATTAATATTGAATTACTAAAACGTTTTACCATTTGTTGTAAATATTTTACTCATTTATAATGATTTAAAATTTTGGTTGTCTTCATCTGTAGGCAACCAAAATTTTAGTCTAATAAGTAAAACGTTTTAGTATTTAATGAACTAACCAATTTCTGTATGAAAAAAATGACTATGGTATTGGGATGGTATTAATTTAATAAGCTAAAATTCTTGGATAATTATATAAAAGCAAGCCTTTTGTAGCTTATTTACTAAAACGTTTTACTTGTGTATTAGTGTTTTTTAACTTTTTGTTATACAAATATTTAACTGAAATAAATAAAAAGAGGGCCTAATCAAAATTTAATTTTTTAAACAAACTAATCCATACAAACTATTAAAATTATGACTTTTTTAAAAATTGCCAAAGGAGCTGTTGGGCTATGTGCCTCGATAGTTTTACTTACTGGATGTCTCAAGGAAGATTATCCACACACCGAACTGTTTACTTGGAAAGCTAAAGTGGATGTTACTGACAAAGCAGTCCTTACGGTAAACCTAGAAAATGGAGCCGGTCCTTCAGGTGGAGAAGGTTCTACAAAGGTAGTAGATAACAATTATACTACTAAGTTCCTGATCAATCCATACCAAAATAATTTTTATATGCAATTGGCATTTTCACAACCACAGCAAGTTGCATCCTACACATTAACATCTGGCGATGATGCTCCTGGAAGGGACCCTAAAGATTGGAAATTTAGTGGTTCTGATGATGGTGCTACCTGGGTTGATTTAGACACTAAGACGGGCGAAGCTTTCTCGGGAAGAAGATTAACAAGAACATTTAGTTTCAAAAACAAGGTTGCTTATAAGTTTTATCGTATAAGTATTAGTGCTGTTGGAAGTGGTTCTTTATTTCAATTAACAGAATGGAGGGTTATAGAAGTGCCTGAAGAATTACAATAATATATAAATGTTTCCCATCAAAAGGAGAGATGTGATTGACATTTAATCAATCTTAAAACAAACCAAAACCATATTATTTAATAAAAAACTAATTATGACAAAAAAAGATACAAATTTAACCAAGCATACGCTCGGGTTTAAAAATTGTGCATTTATTGCGGTGGCTTTAACGCTTGCTGTATGTGCCAGTTTTTATTCGTCGGCTATGGCTAGTTCTGTTAACTTGAACAAGGTTAATTCAGTTAAAAAATCACGATTTGATATTGTGATACGAGGCATCGTTAAAGATTCTACTGGTGCCCCTCTACCTGGTGCAGGTATTAAAGTTAAAGGCCTGCCTACAAGTGCAGCAGCAGATGTTAATGGTGCGTTTACAATTTCCGTTCCTGATCAAAATGCGATATTAGTTGTAACTTATGTTGGATACGATGCTCAAGAAATTACAGTTGGTTCTAAAACAACCCTAGAAATTGTATTGAAAGAAACAGTTGGATCTAAGTTACAAGAAGTAGCGATAGTTGGTTTCGGTACGCAGAAAAAGGAAAGTTTAGTTGGTGCGCAATCATCGGTAAATGCTGCGGAACTTAAACAGCCAGTTTCGAGTATGAGTCAGTTATTAGCTGGACGTATACCTGGGGTAGTAAACGTAACAAGAAATGGAGAACCTGGCGCTACTGGTTCTGATATCTTTATTCGTGGTATATCTTCTTTAACCGGTGGTGATAGAGGTCCATTGGTGATTATCGATGGTGTGCCGAACCGTAACTTAAATGAAATTAGCGTTTATGATGTAGAAAACTTTACTGTTCTTAAAGATGCCGCCGCTACCGCAGTTTACGGTATTCGTGGTGCAAATGGTGTAATTTTGATCAATACCAAGCAGGGTAAAATAGGAACACCAAAAATCAATGTTGACTATTATGAAGGTGTTACTAGATTTACGAAAAGACCAACATTAATTGATGGTGTTGATTACATGAACTTGGCCAATGAAGCAAAATATAACGATTATATAAGAGGTGGGGCAGCCGGGGCGTTTAATCCAGCGTATCCAATAGATGCGATTCAAAAAACTGCTGCAGGTACAGATCCTGTCTTGTATCCAAACATAAATTGGTTTGATGCCATTTACAATGATATCGGTAGAAATAGATCAGCAACTGCTAATCTATCAGGAGGTGTTAGTAATGCAAAATACTATGTTTCATTGGGTTATTATGGCGAAGATGGCTTGTTTAAAACAGACGAAGCAGTAAACTCTGCTGTAAAACAAAACTTTAGCCGTTACAATGTGAGTGCGAATTTAAATTGGGACATCACAGGAACCACTAAGATGGATTTAGGCATTAAGGGTATATTAGGTCAAACCAATTATCCAAGTCAATATAATGCGCAAGATATTTTTTCTCAAGCATTCCAAATCAATCCAACATCTTTCCCGATTTTGTATCCAAATGGTAGTCTGCCAGGTATTAGTCCACAGGCAGACCAAAGAAATCCATATGGCGATATCACTAGAAATGGTTACAGAATTGGTTATAGCAACACCTTATATTCTAACCTTAGATTAACACAAGATTTAAAAGCGTTAACTCCTGGCTTATCCATTACTTCGATGTTCTCTTTTGATGTTAACAACTCAAATTCAATATCTAGAACAAAAAGAGAAAGCTTATTCAGGATTAATCCTAATGATCCTTACAACACGGCTGGAAATCCAGCATCTGGTTATAAATATGCTTTAGTTTTACAGGGTCAAGACTTTTTAAACTATAGTATCAGCAATGGTGGTGACAAAAAAATGTATTTAGAAGCTGCTATTAATTATAACCGTGTTTTTGGCAAACATGCAGTTAGTGGATTGTTACTATATAATCAAAATGACAACACTACACCTTTTGCTGGTAATTTAACACTTTCTATTCCTTACAGATTGCAAGGTGTTGCAAGTAGAGCAACTTATGCTTACGACAATAAATACTTTTTCGAATTTAACGTAGGTTATAATGGTTCAGAGAATTTTGCGCCAGATAAACGTTATGGTTTCTTCCCTGCTATAGGTATTGGATGGTTACTATCGAATGAGAAATTCTTCGAGAAATTGAAAAATACATTCCAGATGGTTAAATTCCGCTACTCTGATGGTATTGTTGGTAGTGGAGGCAGCGGAGGTGGATATGCTGGAGCAGAAGGAGATCGTTTTTATTATCTTACTAAAGTTGGTGATGCAAGCGGCTATACCTTTGGTCAGAACGGAAATATCTCGCCTGCCGGATTAGGCGTTACCGCTTACGGTGTAGATGTAACTTGGGCAGAAACGCGTAAACAAGATTTAGGATTTGAACTGAAGACTTTAAACAACAATCTTTCTTTAATTGTAGATTTATTTAAAGAGAGAAGAAAAAATCAATTCATTAGCAGGGGTGTAGTGCCAAATTATATTGGTTTAGCTAACACACCAATCGGAAACTTAGGTATCGTTGAAAATAAAGGTATCGATGGTACAATCCAGTATGACGCAAAATTGAGTACAGATTGGTCTTTAAATTTGAGAGCTAACGTAACTTTTAATAAGGACAAAGTTATTGAAAATGACCAAGCGCCTAAAGCATTTCCTTGGATGGAGCAAAGAGGATTAAACGTCTTAGCTTCTACACGTTTTGGCCTAATTGCAGAAAAGCTATTTGAAAGCCAAGCAGAGATCAACGCAAGTCCAACGCAGTTTGGTACTTTAATGCCGGGAGATGTAAAATATAAAGATTTGAATGGTGATGGTAAAATCGACGCTTTTGATGAGACAAACATCGGAAGGGGAGATATTGCAAGTACTACTTATGGAGCAGGTTTTTCATTGACTTACAAAAATTTCGATTTTGGTATGTTTTTCCAAGGCCAAGATAATGCAGATGTTATGTTGAACATTCCATCTTTTGCAGCTTCCGGAGGCTTAGGCAATATGTTGGCTGTAGCTACAGATCGTTGGACGGTTGCTAATCCTCGTCAAGATGCAGTTTATCCACGTTTATCTTATGGTGGAACAAATAATAATAACTACAGATCAAGTACTTGGTGGATCCGTGACATTAGTTTTTTAAGGTTAAAAAATGCAGATATTGGTTTTACACTTAAAGAAGGCATAAAATCTATTGGCGTAAAACGTTTGAGGATTTACGCAATGGGTTACAATTTACTCACGTTCAGTAAATTCAAACTTTGGGATCCTGAATTGGGAACAAATAATGGTACCAGATATCCATTAACCTCAAATTACTCTTTAGGTTTAACTGCTAATTTTTAAAATTTTAGAAAAGATGAAAAAAACATTAATATATACAGTTGCAGCATTGCTTACTATTAGCAATTACAGCTGTAAAAAATATTTGGATCAAGTGCCTGATGATAGGCTTACTTTTGAACAGGTTTACGAAAGAAAAGCCACTGTGGAAAGGGCATTGTCAAACGTATATGCTAATTTACCAGATCAGAACAACGATAGGTTTCCTAGTCAACAAGGTAATGTTGGTCCTTGGACTGCCGCATCTGATGAGGCAGATTATACACTACCTAATTTCAGCGAAAATGTAAATTCAGGTGCTTGGGATGCAACTAGAGGAGAAGTAAATTACCATTGGCAAAATTACTATCGTGGTATTCAAGCTGCAAGCACCTTT
>Ga0307515_10006131_pt1 | contig 24185 bp, 33 predicted proteins | sample 17_EM_MG_FD_194513 | JGI IMG/M metagenome (GOLD analysis project Ga0307515, IMG submission 194513) | Populus trichocarpa ectomycorrhiza microbial communities from riparian zone in the Pacific Northwest, United States - 17_EM | ecosystem: Host-associated > Plants > Roots > Unclassified | place... | reverse complement strand
CGACGTATGGTCACAGTTGGCCACAACGCCAGAGCGTTCGTTTAAAATAGGAGACCGACAGAGCAAGAAGAAACGGTGAAACAGCGATCGGAGGGCGATATGCAACGCGACGCGTGGTATTGAGGCCAGGCGCGGAGTAATCCGCCACCGGGGTGTCTCTGACGGCTCTGACGGAGCGCGTCCACTCTGATGGAGCCATTCCGCCCGGACGGAAATATTTTTTGCTGATGATCGTCGTGATGCCTCTTTTCATCCTGTCGACGATTCAAGGATCTTGGCTTGTCCCGCCACCCACACTTCCAACTCCTTGGATGGACGGGAACTCGGAACTAAGAATGACAGGTGACAAGCATGCGGCAGGGTTGTTGATTGGCTTCCTTTGACGAAAATCATTATCGCAACAAGCTAAAAAGCGTTCGCCTTTCACTAATCATTCGGGCTAACTTCTGCAGGGTACTGATACCAAACTACCAATTACATGATAGCCATACACGGAGTCCTATCGCTGCCACTATGCCATTCCCAAAAATAAACGTCTCAATGATTAATCCCAACATCGTGAACTCTCAACACAGCCCTTCATGCATGAATATGAATGATGTAATAATAAAATAAACAAAACACCAAAAAGAGACCCAAAACCTCACAAAAAACTCCAAATTATCACCCATCCGTCCACCCTCCAAAGTGCCAGAACAATACCCACCCACAACGCAAATCCTTCAACAACCGTCCAGCCGGTGCATTCCATCCTCACAATGACTGATTTGCTGCTGGGCGGCTGCTTGTACGCTTCCTATTGGCCAAAGAGCCTGCAGGAGGAGGATTCACAATGTGATCATGCTCGCGTAGCCAAGCCACACCCTCATCAGCATCAACACTTCGCTCGTAATCGGCAACGAGAACAAGAGCACGCTTTCGGATGACTTCAAGGTATCGCTGCTGTCTGATAATCCTCTTTTGAAGCTTCCGTTCAAACTTTTGGAAGCCTGTTTTTGTCATCAGGAAGCTTCTTGGATTTGGGCGCCGCGTCTCACCATCATCATCCAATTCCTCCCCGATATCATCGATCATATCCTCGGCTGGAGGTAGGAGGATGTCATCCAGAGGAAGGTAGCTGCGGCCACCACGCATAGGCATCTGGGCACCATCTGTGCCGTCGGCTTGTTGGCCACGATAAACGACGCAAAAAAGCGTTGGGTTGCTTAATTTCATCTCTGCCTTTACCCATCCGGCAGCAGTATTGTTATCGAATATTGGGGTAACATTACGGGCGTACTGACCACCATCTCCATTAGGCTCCTCAAGGCAGCCCCAAAGCTCTCAGATTTTCCGGCCGGGGTCTGGCAGACCGGCGATTGCAGCATTCACGATTGACGAAATGTTCATATCGACGATTGATGTAACTATCGGAAGTATCGATTCATCATCCCCAGGCCAGTGCCATGAGAATAGCTGAGTATTGTTTTCACCCACCCTCTTCCCAGCAATGTAGGGATCCACATAGGCGATGGTAAAGCTAAATGGCTCGACAAGGAAATGATTCGAGGCATCGCAACGCACCTTTCTCGGTGAAGACCTGTGATCCAAGGTTCCTTCCTCGTCGTCGTCTGGATCTACACATCATCAGGAAGAGCAAAAGAAGCATCAGGGCAATGAAATACATACCAATGTGCACGAGTTTCCTCTTCTTAGTCGGTGTTTCTTCGAGCCTATTCATCCTTTGGCGAAGGCCAACCTCCGCGAACTCGTCCAGTGCTGCCTTGAGTTTCTGACCATCTAGGTTAGTCTTGTCTGCCATGTACCATTTCCAAAGTGGCCTGTTAGACTCCAGTTCACTGATTCGAGTAATGCAACGATCAATTAGGAGATCCCATTGCTCGGGGCCGGCGCCTTGCTTGTTGATGATGCTCATGGACTGGGCAATCTCCCAGACGCGCTCCCTCACTTTATTATCTATCCGTTGTGTTGTCAAGCCACCCTTATCCTGCCAAATCCCCATGGTGTCTGCTGCCCATTGGTTAGCTCCAATACCGGTGTACTTGACCCAGGCGCAGACTTGTAGAGTCGGCATCTGGATTGTATTAGCATCTGTGACGACTGATTTTGGCAACCAGAAGGCATCGCATTACATTTTAGGTTCTCAATGGTGGTCAATGATTGAGTAGTAGATATTCAATGCTTGTTACTCTAAATAAGCATCGGGAGTGTTAAATATATCATCAAGGGTGATGCGATGCGGTAGCAGAGGTGAGGAGGGTTTGTGGAAGGTTCTGGAGATTGTAAGTAAGGTGGGCAGGCAAGGCAAATATATATATGGGCTTGGAGGGTTTTCTTGATCCGGCGACATCATCTTGGCTGCAATTCAGCTAGGAAACAATTTATAACGGGCGGGGTCAGGCGTAGGTGATATTGGTAACTTAAATGGGATATTGTAATCGGGGCAAGGCTCGAAGTTCGTATCGAGGAAATCAGAACAAGACAAGAGTCGAAGCTGGTTCAAAGTCGTACTTGCTGTGCTATACAAGAGAACAAGTAAAGAGAGAAGAAAAGGAAATCCTCCAACACCAAACAACCTCTCTTTGAATACACTTCGTCTGCCACCCTCAAATCATTGCTCATGCTCCGACGTACCATCCGAATATCCAACCGTGATCTTACACACCGCCACCATCACAACTTTTATCAATACAACCACACGACATCGTCCGACGTCGCAACACCTCAGGCTACTTCCTTATCATAACAAATTATCCCGCCACCATCTTCTAACGTTCCTACACCGTCTCCGCATCCATCCACATCTCCACCTTTCTGTAACACCAACTCCATTCCTTCGTCCCACACTACCCCTCCAATCCATCACTTGCAACCCGAATTGTGACAGTATCCCCCTCCTAGGTTCGAGGTCCTCCGAGAACTTTCTCTAATGGCCCTGGCTTCATAGGATAACGTCGATGGAACTCATCTGCTGCATCCACCCCATCCACAAACTTCGCTGGTTCCCAGGTCAATGAATGGTACCCAGTCCACCGTATAAGATACTGTAACTGATTCCAGTACATCCGACTATCCTCAACACTCGAAACCTGATACTCTTCATTGCCATCAACTTCCACCGGAGATGGTGGTTTAACTTGTTGTCCACTAAGCGGGTCGTTCAGCACTAGATCCAGAATGGAAACAGGCTGTACTGGATGGATTCGCATCGATGCAGGCAGCTTAAGGTCATATGGATAAGGGGATATTCTACGAACCACCGAAAAGGGTCCCAACTGCTTCCAATCCTATTTCCGCGTAGGCGTAGTTGTTCGTATATGTCGGGCATCGAGCCATTCTTGGGAACCCTCCTGAATATTCAGAGTGGGAATTCGCCCACGGTTTGCACCTTCTTCTTACACCACGTGACTCTGTCTCATTTCTACTCGGAGGTGCTCATGAATCTGCTGCATCATTGCCTGAACCTGGTCAGCACTAACCCGTCGTTGATCCCGATCCTTCGTTGGTTCTCGTATAAACGATATTCGAGGATTTACTCCTTGCAATGCGTAAGACAGGGGTATATTTAGTAGTCTCGGATATCCCGTTGTTCGCAGAAAACTCGGCCAATGGGAGCCACTTCACCCAATCATCCTGCCGATGGTTCACAAACACTCTGAGGTACTGTTCCATACTGGCGTTCATTCATTCCATCTGTCCATCTGTCTGTGGGTGAAAAGCCTTTGACATTCTTCGATCAATTCCCAACCGATTGCACATCTGTTGCTGAAATGTTGACGCAAATCGTGGGCCCCAATCTGAAACGATGGTTAATGGGAGTCCATGAAGGTGTGCCACTTGCCATAGAAACAACTCTGCTAACCCCAGCGCATCTATCGTCGTATAGCAAGGATTAAAATGTCACATTGTCGAAAGCCGATCTACCACTACCTATATTGCTGTTAGGGGTTCTCCCCTAGCAGAGTAATGGTAGTTGATAAATCCATGTGGTGTTGCCCTTTAGCGGGGGTGACACTAATCACGACTCGATTGAGCAGGCACAAGGCTTGGCGGATTCATTCAAAGCGTAATGCCGCAGCACCTGATTTGATGATGTGGCAACTTGCCAGATCGAATGGACATAAGTCCCGCTGAGTAAGTTGTCCTCAACCAGTTTCACTCTTGGATTCTATGCGGTTGCATATGTTATGTTATGCACGGCAGTCGTGTTAGTAAAGGGCTCTCCGGTCAACCAAGCCTCTTGGATAGCGGGGCACGTCCGGGTCAGGTTGAGGACCTAAGCACATAGGACCGAGGGAATCAGGGCGTTGGCAAGAAACCAATAGCGGATGCTACCTCTTGATCCGGGTGGATGGTTCTGCAAGATAGTCTATGAGGATAGATTACGCGCATATGTTCTACGTTGGCATAGAGTGGATTATCCCAACCACAGAAGAGCTATAAGTTATTAAAATAACATAAGACGTGTTCACCGTTGGGTGAGGCGTTCCAACTACCGAATTAAGACAACGATTGGCAAGGGAATAGTCTGAATATGAGCCGATGATGATACGTGTCCTTCGGGACTCGCGAGAACTTCCGATTAGGCGCAGCACATAAGACCCAAGGATATCTATCGGGCAATGTCACTAAGACCCACAGATAAGTGGCTATTATTTGAGGGATTAAATCATAGTTGTAGGAGAGGCAACTATAAAGGACTATAAGAGGATTAGCGCACGAAAACTAAGTCGCAAGGGTATCTACGAGGCAATGGTCTATTGTTGAAGGATTAATTTATAGTTGGGAAATCAGGGGATCATCGAGAGCAATGCCAAGCGCATACTCAAGAGACAGGGGATCATCGGGAGCAATGCTAAGCCCGTACTGTCTATTCCATGAGACTTTACAGAGATCAGGTTGTTCTGGGTTGAAAGGGGCAAGCTTGAACAGCGAGAGAAAATGATACCTACCAGCGGAGAAAGATTCTTATTTATTATTGCGTTTTTATGATACCTAAATCTATTACAATTATACCTAGAATCCATTAGCTTTGTGTAGCGGCAGCCCCACACCTTCGATTACTCTTTACGTGGATAAATGCCAGTTACCTTCGAGAACGATAAGGATATTATTGTATACGCTCTGGAGTGTGTTATAGCTCATGCAAGACGAACCCAGCAAATCGTTGTGGTACAGTGCGTGTGGTGGTCATCTTCGATTATTGGACTTGAGCGGGAATTGGTTTTCCATATCGATAGGCTCCAAGGCGAAAAGGATACAACTCCACAGGAGCAACTTCCCCGAGAGGTTTCGGCCACCCCTAGGGACTTTGCCGAAGATCAACGAATTGATCAAGTATTAGACAACACCGAACAGTACTTGAGAGAATCTAGGCAGTTAAGAGAGATAGCAGCTTTGAAGACTTCCGGGACAACAACGACTGGTCGAGTTGATCCATTGAAGAGATCTAAGAAGTCTCTAAGGAGCACTCAGCGGATATCCAAGGACGTTGCGACCAATAAAGATTCCTGTAAGATAGAAGGAATAGAAGTCAGTGAGATAAGAAGAAGGAAAGCAGCGGACGACTGCTTGCGTTGCGCTTGGCCCGGTGATAGGAAAGGGAATCATCGAGTTAAGGATTGCCGTTGACAGATTAAACTCAATAAAGGAACTGCCATATTCCCTAAGGATAGGAGTTATCAGAGGCCCGCTAAATCTTCAGAAGGAAGTGATTCTGCAGATAGTTCTGATTCCGAAGATAATATAGATTAGGATCTACGGCCGTACCCACCTTGAAGTACTTAAGAGAAGTGTCTTGGATAGGTGTTGTTACCCCCGTAACAATTGCGTGAAAACCTTCGCACTCCAGAAGCCCTACCACGAAGTCCATCGAAATGTCTTCCCATGATTTTTCTGGTACTGATAAAGGTCGATGGACCCCAGAAGATGCATGCCTTGAGCGTCGAAAACGCTGGCAATCGTGGCAATTCCGAACATACCAATCAACATCCTTGCGCATGCCCTTCCAATAGTATACTCGATCAAGCAGGTCGAACGTCTTCGCTCATCCTAGATGTCCTGCTAACGCTGTATCGTGATGTTCCTGAATAATGCGCAGACGCAGCTCATCACTATCCGGCACATATAAATTCCCTCAATACCGTATTCGTCCATCATCCTCTCTGAATTCCGCGATGGTAATCTTCTGCATCCCGTTCTCTGTTCGAATTGCTTCTAGTATCTTTCCTGGTAATGGGTCAGGCTGATATGCCTTTATCATAGGATCGAAGATAAAGGGACGGCCCTGTGCGGGCGGGCTGTCCGCCAACAAACGCAATTGTTCCGGTAGGTTCTGCGGCTTTAGAACCACCTGTTCCATATTTCTAAGTCTTTCATCCCCCCCCTCAGGGAGGTCTCCTGGCCTCCTTGTCAAAGCATCTGCTTTACCATTTGATTTGCCTGGTCTATAGACTATCTTGTAGTCAAATCTAGTCAAAATTTCTGACCACCGGGCCTGTCATCAGTTCAAAAGCTTTGTTGACATAAAATACTCAAGATTCTGATGGTCAATTTTCATTTTAAGCGGATATGCAGCCCCCTCACACTCCGGTCTCCATTCTTCTAACGACTTAATAATAGCCATAAGCTCCATATCGTATATATCATAATTGCATTCGGCCGGAGAATGTTTCTTGGAAAAATATGCCACAGGATGTAACACTCCCTCATCATCATATTGTGACAATACTCCAGCGGATACATAGTCAGAAGCATCCGTCTCAATGATCACTTCTCTATCAAGATTGAAATGTCCGAGTACTGGAGCCGTTGTAAATGCGGTCACCATCATTCCGAAAGCCAACCGTTGTTCCGTTTCCCATATGAATGGTTCATCTTTCTTGGTCAGCCTTGTTAGTGGCTCCGCCTTGTCAAAGTACTTGGGAATAAATCGTTGATAATAGTTGCAGAACCCAAGAAACTGTTGCACTTCGAAGAGGTTATGCAGCCTACCATTCTTTGTCTTCTTTTCTCGACTCCAATTCCTCACGGTCTCAACCTTATCCTCATACATTGATATCCCCGTTGTTGATATAATCAAGCCCAGATACCGTACGATCTCCTTATGAAACTCGCATTTCTCCGGCTTCAAATACACACCTGCCTCCAAAAGACATTTCATAACCCACTTCACATGTTCCACATGCTCTTCCTCCAAATCACTGTATATCAGTATATCATCCAAATACGCCGATGCAAAATCATCCAAAGGCTCCCTTATAGTATTATTGATATATCCCTGGAAATCCGCAGGAGCATTCATTGTCCCAAATTGCATAACGATTGGTTCAAACAATCCATATCTCGTCCGGAAAGCCAACTTATGTTCATCTCCCTGCTTAACCCATAACAAATCATAGGCCCCACAGACATCAAGTTTCGTATAAACTCTAGCTTGTCGAAGTAAATTCAGAGTTTCCTGTATTAGAGGAAGGGGATACTGATTTTTAATCGTTTTACTATTTATATCCCGGTAATCAATACAAAACTGAAGCCTTCCATCCTGCTTCTTTGCGAAGAGGACTCGTGCCGCAAACGGTGATGACGATTGACGGATGAATCCTTTTGACATATTCTCCTCTAACCATTCTTTCAGGGCTACCAACTCGGCCCTTGACATTGAATAAAGGGGGCCCCATGTTGATGTCTCTCCTTGCTTGAGGCGTACTTCATGGTCGATGCCTGGTCGGTATGGTGGAAGTCGATCAGCTAATACTTTATTGAACAAAGGGAGAAACTCATGATACTGTTTCGGAACAATCTCCTCCAGGAGTCGTTCCCTAAGATCCTTTGTTTCAATAGCTGTATTAATATCATAAAAAGACACCTTAAACACCAGAATCTTCCCTTTCTTGACTGTTCGAAAGAACGAGGATTCATTGAGCATAACGATATTTGCTCGAATGGGGCGTCGAGGGCGTATCTGTGGTTCAAACATCCCACTAGGGGCATGAACTGGTTCAGGAAGTTCCTCTGTAACTCCTTGAATCGTAACAGGTGCATCGTGACAATGTGTCGTACAGAATTGTGATCCGAAAGTGACCATATTAGATGCAAACCATATTGCAACATCGGGTAATCATAAGCAGGGAATTCCAAGGACAATCGGATAATGTCCCAACTTTGTAACGAACATAGGTAGTTGTCCCTGATGATCTTGAATGATCATTGCTACTTTAGCAACGTGCGTAATATCCCCCGATTCTATAGGTCTTCCGTCGATAACTTCAACTTGTCGTTTCTCCTTTAACTCCTGGAGCGGTATTTCATGATGGTGAGCAAAATCTTAATCCATAAATGCAATGCCTGTAGCTCCGCAATCGATCAGGGCATGTGTGGGTATTTTATGAGTATTCACGGTCAATGTGCAGGTTATAACCAAATGGTTTCCTTCGATTGATCCTTCCAATACCTCCACCTTACTGACAGATAAACGCGATATTCCAAAGCATTTTAAAGCATTTAAAACAAAACTTTTTCCATCAACTAGAGGGCCATCCTCCTTTAATTGACTTGCTCTTTTCCCGATTCCTCAGAACCTGCCCCGGTCCCTACTTCCTTCACCTCCACTCAAGCCGCCTTGAACATCTGAGCCTTTTTCCTCGCCACACATTTCGTAGCCCTATGGTTAAACCCACCACAATACAAACACCTTCCATCAGTAAACCTTTTTGCCCTTTCTTCTGCGGAAATCCTCCTTCTGCCTGCGCTGAGATCCATTGGTGCGGGTCCAGTATATCCAGCCACTGTTCCAGTGGGGGCTCCTGCGGGATCCTTAGGAGGGGCCGAAGGTCTGGGGTAAGAGGCAAAACATGTCGCTCCACCCTTGTTCTGTGCCACCTTCTCCGCACGTCGTTGCCGAATCTGATCATCCCGCCTCTGACAGAGCGTTACAAACCCAGGGAGTTTCTCCGGCATATTGCTGGAAGTAAAGGAGTCCATCATTTCTTCAGACAACCGCATTCGTAAAGCATTCCACAAGGCCGAAGGATTCCAATCCAGATCTGCGGCAATAACCTGCAACTCAGCGTAGTACTGAGAGAACTCGAGGATCATTTGTTTAATCTCCCGCATTTTTCGTTCGGCGGTGGCTACTCTGTCGGGGTCTCCAAAAGCCGCTTCCAGAAGTTGTATAATAGCTGGTACGTCTTCCAGTCCTATCTGCCCGTTCTCCCGGACGTGTGGCAAAATCTGGCCTAAGGCTATACCCCTCAGGCGATTGAATGCATACTGCATGTTCGACTGCTCGTCAGGAAGGCTGGCAGGCTTGTGTCGTATGACCATCTGGAGTTGAGCAATCCAGCCTCTCAACTGAGCTCGATCCAACCCTGAAGAGTCTGGGGAGTCGGGAAACTTCTGTCCTCGGTCTTCGGGTTGTTGGGGGGAAGTCGGCGATATGCGGGCCGCTACGGATAGCGCATTGGCTAACAGCGTCCTCAAAGCTCGGACTTCCTCTCCTGATCGTCTGGCATCCCGTGTCATCTCGTCCTGCTCCTGTCGCAGGTCTTCGTCCGTTCCTGCCGTCCTGGGGACTCTCCAGGCTTCTGCTAGTTCCTGCCTCAGTGATTCCAGCGGTTGTTCAAACGTCGAGTGGTCGCACTCCGGAGGTAGGAACTGTTGTGTCTGCAGGTCTGTGAAGTGATTCTGTAATGCGATTATCTGTGTCGGGTGATCGCACACCCTCCGTACGATGGCCACGGGCTCAGTATACCACGCTACTCTACTCAGCAGCTCCTGTGCTTCTCCGAGCAATGTCTGTCTCTCCCCGAAATCGATCTCCAGCAGGTTCCTGTTCACGATTCCTCCTATGATGTCCTGGTCGTCCGCGAACACCGAGGCCACCCGATCGTGCTGTTCTAATCCTGACATTGCAACGAATCAAACACATCTACCGGTGCTAATTGTATCCGTCAATTTCAGAAGGAGTTGGAGTTGGCGGTTCAATAACAATTAACGGAACCGGTGCAGGCATTGCTGTTGCTGCTGCTGGTGCGTGTCCCTCCGTCGGGTGTGTTCCGAACATCAGCCATGACCCTGGTTTCCTTCAGAAACACCCGGGTGTTCCGGACGGCTCTGATGGTTCTGACGGAACGTGGTACCCTCTGACGCAGAATTACATGCTACCCGTCGCCCAGGCGACGGGTCGCGTTCCACACGTACCTCATTTACTCTTGGTGACGTATACGCACCATCAGAACAACACGTGTGTTACACTCTTCGCAGAGGCTGCAGTTATGCTGAAGCCATTTTTTCTCCGGCCACCGCTTCTTTGGAAATGCTGCTGGTACACCTGGAAATCATAGCTACTACTTATCGTTCAACGATTTCCAAAACTTATGCATTCAGTTTGTATTCTCATCTATGTAGCTATGTATCTATATAGCTACCTATCTACACACAGTTTATCTGGACTGGCAGCACGCGTTGATTGTCCTCCGTTACCCCTGTATCTCCATACACCCGCCATCGCACATTAACGATGTACTTAGAGGCTGTGATTGAGCGGGTTGAGAATTGCACTTGGAGGCCGAGATCGAGTGTACTCAGAGATGCACATAGTGGCCGTGATCGTGCGAACTTGGAGGCCGAGATCGAGCGAGTTTGGCAATGCACTTGGAGGCTGTGATTGAGCGAGTTTAGAGATGCACTTGGAGGCCGTGATTGTGCGAAATTGGAGGCCGTAATCAAGCGAGTTTGGAGATACACTTGGAGGCTGTGATTGAGTGAGTTTGGAGATGCACTTGGGGGCCGTGATCGTGCAAAATTGGAAGCCGTAATCGAGCGAGTTTAGATATACACTTGGAGGCCGTGATCGAGTGAGATTGGAGGAGTACTTGGAGGCGGTCGATGGACGGCGCGCCCGGTGCTGAGACTCTATTCTTCAGTTAGTTAACTCACAACTGTGGGAATGTGACAAGGTGACTTTGCTTCTCAGCTCTCATAGAGAGCTGGCTGATGGCGGTCGATTGTGTAGGGAGGCACGCCGGATGCTGACGCGACATTCAGGGGTCAACTCGTAATTATGAGAATGAAGGGAAGACAAACAATCTTGGGTGGATGCTGTACTCGGTGTATGCTGTACTCGGTGTCAACTCATGATCATGCCATGGAGAGATAGAGAGGGATGACTTAACTTTGTGTTCTGCGATGATGCATGAGATGTGGATGAGAAAGAGAGGGATGGGGGATGAAGATGAGAACGATGTGGAGGATACGAGTGGATATGAGAAATCAGGGATACGACTTGCCTGATTGGGTTGGGAAGACCTCGTATCGGGGTTATTACACACCGGATAGGGACTCATACTTGCTGTATCGGGGATGGTGAATTGACTCGCACACGAAATTCTCTTAAGTCCCAGTTTCTCATGATGATTTGTCCCTTCTCCTCTACCATCACCTAAGAATACGAAGTTAAGTCATCCCTCTCTATCTCTCCATGCCATGATCAAGAGTCAACCTGGCTCGAGGAGCATAGGATGAGGGTGAGAAGTTATGATACTACCAGGGCGCGAGGATTCACCCAATTGCATGGATCTACGAAATCGTGGAAAGAGTGAGTGGGATCAAAAGATGGGAAAGATAGAGTGTGTATTTCGTATAATGCGATGATGTCTTTCTACTCCGGGCTCTGCATTGCAATCCCTTCGTATAATGCGATGATGTCTTTCTACTCTGGGGTCTGCATTGCAATCCCGATTCAAGCGTGTACAGAATGAACCCATTCCGACGTATGGTCACAGTTGGCCACAATGCCAGAGTGTTTGTTTAAAATAGGGGACTGAGTGAGCGAAAAGAAACGGCGAAACAGCGATCGGAGGGCGATATGCAACGCGGCGCGTGGTATTGACGCCGGGCGCAGAGTAATCCGCCACAGGGGTGTGTCTGATGGCTCTGACGGAGCATGTCCACTCTGACGGAGCCATTCCGCCCGGACGGAAATGTTTTTTGCTGCTGAAACAGTTATGTCCTTCACACTCACAGGGTAACTCAAGGTCACAGTCGAACCAAGCGTGGGTTCCCCAGCACTTAGTCCAGCTATTTCCAAACACAGGGTCGTCTAACTCCAAGCCTTCTCCGTATGCGGCGGCTTCTGTCCAATAAATATTCCACGGGGAGGGAACATCCGACTGTTCCCAAAAGTAAACAGGCAAAACAACATCGTCTAACTCGCTGTTCGGCAATTCTTCAACGCTCTCGAAGGCGTTAAGAGGTTCAGGTTCGGACAAGGAACAATGGGTTCGGCAAGATCAAACCAATTCTTAGGGAGGTACAGTTACTGTCGTACTCTCGCATTCGAATATGGGGATCAATGTGGGTACTGACCTATATCAAATCCGGTAAGTCGTGGTAACTCGTCGACGCAATCATCGCAAACGTGAAACCACCGATGATTTGGTCCAAGGTATACCCAACTGGTACCAAAACAAGGTTCGTTACAGTACCTACAACCATTCGAAGGGTGTAGGCACATGTAATTCCGTACGATTGTAGCTACAAAGAAACCAAATTGAAACATAGCTATCGGTAACTTTGCAGTAGTACCAAGCAACATCAAAACAAGGGGTCAAACAATGTTGACAGTACATTCAATATCAGGTACGTTATATGGGACTCGTTCTAGTGTAACGGGCGGGGTCACGCGCAGGTGATATTGGTGAATTAAATGTGATATCATAATCGGGGCAACGCTCGGAGTTCGTATCAACGAGATCACAACAAGAGAAGAGTCGAAGCGGGTTCAAAGTCGTACTTGCTTTGCTATACAAGAGAACAAGCAAAGAGAGAAGAAAAGGAAATCCTCCAACACCAAACAACCTCTCTTTATATACACTTCGTCTGCCACCCTCGAATCATTCCTCATGCTCAGATGTACAATCCGAATATCCAACTGTGATCTTGCACACCACCACCAACACAACTCTTATCAATACAACCATGCCACATTGTCCGACGTTGCAACACCCCAGACCACTTCCTTATCATAACAAATTATCCCGCCACCATCTTCTAATATTCCTACACCATCTCTGCGTCCATCCATGTCTCCACCTTTCTGTAACACCAACTCTTTTCCTTCGTCCCACACTACCCCTCCAATCCATCACTCGCAACCCGAATCATGACACAATCTGCTCAGCATCATCCAAGCACCCTCATTCATCAACTGAATGCTTAAGTTCATCACAAAGACAACTGAAAGCATGCTCTGCAGTTATATCTCACTCGTTTTTCCTTGCTCTAGTTCTTGTACCGCGCAATGATGTCACTGGGTCGGGATCCAAGGAGAATGCACGGTTCATGTAAGGTACGAACTTAACAAAAAGTGACAACCATAAATCAGGCGATGTGCGTAGGAGGGTCTTGTGAGTAGTGTTACCGATTGTTCCAGGTTACCCGGCTGGGGTCCGGGTAGTGACCCGGAATACAGGGGTACCCAGCGGGTTCAGGGACGGGTTCGAACCGGACCGCTGTTCCATCTCACGGTTCCTACAACTTTGTCTCCAATTAAGTATTTGAATTCTCATCGTATCGCCACATGATCTATATGTGAAATGTGCAGATTAATGCCCTGTTTCATCTCCCATTCCCAGATTTGCAATCGGATCAATATTCGTTGAGCCGCTTTGAAATTAGGCCAAATATCACTCCAAAGTGACCGGGTTTCCATCACGACTCAACGACAATTGATCCGATTGCAAATCGGAGAATGGGAGATGAAAGACGGCATCAAACTGCATGTTTCACATATAGATAATATCACAATACGATGAGAACTCCAATACTTAATTGCAGCAAGAAATGTTCACGTTTGAGGAGCAGGTTTTGTGGGGAAACCCGTTTCAACAGTCCGGTACTGTGTCGGAACCGGACCCAGAACTGAACCGGTAATTTGGACCCGTTGTTAACAATACTTGTGCGTGTGCAAAACAATCACTGCCACGAGCTGATTGCAGATGGAGTATGCTCTTTGAGATCCAAGTGATGTCGAAATCGTGAGAGTAATTATACTCTATGCAATTGTATGAAAGAGGAAGAGAGAAATCCTACGAGAGTGGTATGACCCCTGTTTGGAAAAAGTAAATCCAGGTGCGGCTTTGTCTGAGGACCAGCAGGATTGTAATGGTATGAGTAGCGAAAGGACCGTCAAGATGCTTTTTAATGTTGCGACATTCATCAGCAAAATGTAAAATGGTTTGGAAGTCATAACTCAATGACTCAGCTTTTCTCAATAGCCACACCGATCCTTCCAGAAGCTCCCAGAAGCTCCCGAACAGGCTAAGTGCAAAACGATGTGCTTCTCAGGTACTCTCAGAGTGCTTTCAGGTGCTCCTCAACGCTTCTTGAAGTAGCAGAACAGAATACAACAATATTCTAAAGAGTATGAAGTCGTCTTCAGAATGCTATAAAATCATGCCTTTAAGTTGGTAAAATTTTGGAGCTGCTGGGACTATGGACACTCGTCTCCAAGACAGTTCCGGTGCACCTGGAGCCAGAATCTCCGGGAGTGAAAATAGATAATGTCTATATCGAATTGTACAATTCGATACACTATCTCACAGCTATACACTTGAATCAGGCATTCAAATTTAATTAATATACAGACAGCTATACACCTGAATCAGGCATTCAAATCTAATTAATATACAGTCCAGTAGGTATCTAAATCAACATGATTATTTACAAGCCATACGCTATCGATGCCGCCCGATGCAGCATTCTCCCGCACCACATGCGCTGGCCCAACTATTGCTCCAACGGGTACAGTATGCATCTTATTTGTTTGTTTGACAACCCAGATGAACCCGTCAACACAATCAGCCTAACCATGAAGATCTTCATCAGCAAAATGTATTTTAGTCACTGGAAGCCTCCAGGAGTGTCTGAGAGGATGTGGAGTGTAAACTTAGATGCGTCAATTGCAGGAGAGTATGAGACCCTTGGAGGGCATTTCTGCCGGCCTTCAGAGTAACTGGGAGCGCCAACGACAAGCCTGGGAGTACCTAGGAGCGCCAGCGACAAACCTGGGAGCGCTGGCGACAAGTCTGGGAGCGCCTCAAATCAAAGTAGAGCAGTCGGGGAAAAACAACATCTTCTTTGGCAACGCTGCTGGTGCACCTGGAAATCATAGCTACTACTAATTGTTCAACAATTTTTAAAACTCATGTATTCAGTTTGTATTCTCATCTATGTATCTATGTATCTATATACCTACCCATCTGCAGACGGTATGTCTGGACTGGCTGCAGGCGGTGCTTGAGAGCAATTTGAGGTGCGCCAGAAAATGACGACCAAGTGAACTCAGAGGTACACTCCGGAGCCGTGATCGATCGGGTTTGGGGATGCACTTGGAGGCGGTAATCGAGCGAATTTGGAGATACACTTGAAGAACGTGATCGAGCGAGTTTGGAGACCGTAATTGAGCTACTTTGGAGATGCACTTAGAGGCCGTAATCAACCATATATGGAGATACACTTGGAGGCCGTGATCGAGTGGACTTGGAGATGCACTCCGAGATCGTGATCGAGCAAGTGTGTAGATGCACTTGGAGGCTGTAATGGATCGAGTTTGGAGATACACTTGGAGGCCGTGATCGAGCGAGTTTGGAGAATGGAACCGAGCGAGTTTGGAGCCCGTAATCGAGCGAGTTTAGAGATGAACTTGGAGGCGGTAATCGAGCGTATTTGGAGATACACTTCGAGGCCGTGATCAAGTGAACTTAGAGATGCACTCCGAGATCGTGATCAAGCGAGTGTGTAGATGCACTTGGAGGCCGTAATCGAGCGAGTTCGGACGAGTACTGAGAGGCAGTTGATGGACGGCGCACCGGGTGCTGAGACTGTTTTCATCAGTTAGTCAACTCGCAACTGTGGGAATGTGACAAGGCGACTTCACCTTTGAGCTGTCATGGAGCGCTGGTTGATGGCAGTCATTCGTGAAGGGAGGCACTCCGGAAGCTGAAGCTACTTTCTGGTGTCAACTCGTAATCATCGGAATGAAGGGAAGACAAACAATCTTGGTTGTATGCTGTACTCGGTGTATGTTGTACTCGGTGTCAACTCATGATCATGACATGGAGAGACAGAGACTAATGACTTAACTTTGTGCTCTGCGATGATGGTAGAGTTGTGGATGAGAAAGAGAGAGATGGGGGATGAAGATGAGAACGATGTGGAGGATTACGAGCGGATATGAGAAATCAAGGGTACGACTAGCCTGATTGGGTTTAGAAGACCTCATTTAGGTGTAATCACACTGCGGATCGGGACTTGTACCTCCCGTATCAGGGATGGTAAATTGACTCGCACACGAAATTCTCTAAAGTCCCAGTTTCTCATGATGATTTCTCCCATACCCTCTCATCTCTCTCTTTCTTGTCCTCAACACTACCATCACCTAAGAACACGAAGTTAAGTCATCGCTCTCTATCTCTCCATGCCATAATCAAGAGTTAACACCAAGTACAGCATACACTGAGTACAGCATACACCAAGTACAGCATACACTGAGTACAGCATACACCAAGTACAGCATACACCAAGTACAGCATACACCCAGTACAGCATACACCCAGTATAACATACACCGAGTACAGCATACACCGAGTACAGCATACACCGAGTACAGCATACATCGAGTACAGCATACACCGAATACAGCATTCACTGCATACAGCATACCCCAAGTACAGCATACACCAAGTACAGCATACACCAAGTACAGCATACACTGGGTACAGCATACACTGTGTACAGCATACACCGTGTACTGCGTCATCTCAAGATCGACTGTCTCCGGCACCCAGCCAGTCTCTCATCTCTTGGCAGACCATGTTGTACTCAATTCTCTACATTCGCACAATTACGAGTTAACCAATGAATAGAGTTTCAGCTCCCGTCGTGCCTCCCTCCGGAACTACTGCCTCCAGATTGACCGCCTCCCAGTACTCCTCCAATCTCGCTCAATCGTGGCCTCCAAGTGCATCTCCAAACTCGCTCGATCACAGCCTCCAACTGTATCTCTAAACTCGCACATCTACGCCCTCCAAGTTCACACCACCTCGGCCTCCAAGTGCCACCCCAAACTTCCACAACTCCGGTCTCCAAACTCGCTCGATCACGGCCTCCAAGTTTATCTCCAAACTCGCTCAATTATGGCGTCCAAGTTCGTACCATCACGGCCTCCAAGTGCATCTCCAAACTCGCTCAATTACGTCCTCCAAGTGTATCTTCAAACTCGCTCGATTACGGCCTCGGAGTGCATCTCTAAGTTCACTCAATCATGGTGTGGTGAAATGGTAGAGCTAGAAGGCAGACAGTGCATCATTAAGACTCCGCCGCACCTTGCATGGTATCCGAAGGGAATTCCTGAGAATGAGCGGTTCTAGCTCTAGGACCATAGGAAGAGGGTGAGAGGATATGAAGAGATACCCGGCCATAATGAACCACACGTATTGCGTGGATCTACGAAAGCTCGGCAAGAATGACTGGGACCAAGAGCTGGGAAACATAGAGTGTGTATTTCGTATATTGAGATGATGTCTATCTACCCCAGGGTATTCCAAATATATACTGCCTGTTGCTGAGTCCATCTCCATTATCCCTGTGTCTACGTATGTATATATATAGAGAGACTCAGATAATACATGCCATATTATGATGTAGCGAATCTTGTGACTGTAACAGACCAATATGATCGATGAAATGCCTTGTGGTTATGGAACTGTAAGAACCTCTGGTGAGAGAATACTGCACCAAGTCTCCTGCAGAGCTTGTACAGAGATCTTAGCTGCTCTCGAAGTCTCCCGCAGACCTGCGCAGAGGTCGCAGCAGCTCCAAAATTTGACTATTCTCATAGTCAAATTTCATACCATCCTGAATGCACCTCCATCACCGCAGGTGCTTTCAGAAGCATGGGAGAATGCTCTTGCAGAGTCTGAGAGCGCTTTGCAAAGCTCCAGGGGGGGCTGGGAGCATCTAGAAGTACTTGGGAGCACTGGCGAGGGCTACCGGAGTGTCTGGGAGGTTTGCCTATGGCTTCCGGACCGAATTACATTTTGCTGATGTTTGTACTTTGTTGGAATCACCACCGCGTATTCTTGAGCTTGAGGACGTAATACCCATTGCTGAGTATTCTCGCATCTCTTCGAAAACGTTGATATTGCTTTCCCGGCGGGCAGGCGCTCCTGAAATTGGAGGATCTGATTCGGTGGAGTCCAGCTGCAGTATAATACAGGACAAGAAGGAATTTGTCCTTGGAAGGTGTTATCGAGGTCATTCTCTTCACTTAGCATATACTGGACCCAGATGTTATGTGCTTCAGGCATGATCCCTTGGTTGGCATTGATATATTCTACCTTGCAATCAAGTCCCAGATGCTCAACAGAAGTCGTGTTTTGAAATGGTTGACCGTAATACAACAGCCCATTCTGGTGTTTAATAAATATACTGTCAAGGAGTACATTCTGATCGTATCCGGGCACGAGCCCACCAACTTCGTGTCCCCAGTCCTCTTCAATTTGCGTGCAGAATAGCTGTCCAAGGTTGGGAATTCCGAAATCTTCTCATGCATCTCTGAGTGAGGTTAATTTGATACTTTTGCACACTCCGGGGACATGCGTTTCTCTCAAATGATATACATGATGTGATACAGGGCAGATAACGGGCTCCTCCTGAATTGTTTGGAGACGTAACAGATGGGCTCTGCATGTACTTCACCGTTTATGGGTAGCGGACAGTAGGTAGAAAACGTTTGCGGAGTCAATATCGTACCAGCCTTCGAGTGCAAGATGAGACAGTGTCTCCTCCATATAGTCAAGACTGGTACACCGGTCATCGTGCTTCAGCATCTGTCGGATGTAATTGACTTTGTTGCTAGATCAATATGCTTCTTTCACATTGGCGTTATGTAGCCGTTCAGAAATATCAGTGGTAAAATTGTCACCGGAACCCATTTGGCAAACTGACTCTGATTTATGGCTCACAAGATACATCTTTGGATATCCGAAATGTATCACGGACTGGTCAATGGTTTTCCGAAGCGCCTGAATGCCGATTGTCTCCCACCAAGCTTCAAACTCAATCAAGCGGATGGAGAATTCCATCTTGAACTGCTTCTGTTCATTCGAGGAGATGCCATACATCTCCCTCTCCAGCTGGTTAGTGACCCGGTCCGTATCAGCCAAGCTCCAGGTCGCGGCTTCTGTCTCAGCATTGGATGGGCGGACCTGGAATTGCCGTCGCTTGTCGGCAGTCATGTTTGCCACCCCATAAGCCTCGTCTTCGGCAGCAGTTTCCATTAGGGCAAGTTCTTTGCCGAATTTGCATCTGGGACCGGTTGCCTTGGTCCCGACTTCCTGCAATAGTTGTCGCTCATGATGTTGGAATCATTTATCGAAAAGCTTGCATTTAGCAGGTGTCACTTGATGGATTTCACGCTCCAATCGCTCAATTGCCTTCCGACGATCAGCATCTGACCAAGTAGCTCCTGCTTGTCAGGCTCTGTTCAGGCGCACCAGAAATTGCCTATGTTCTGTTGTGGAAAAATTTTCAGCCCCATGCGCGTGCGCCTCCATTGCAGCACGAATCTTATGAATCTTTCGTTCGCGTAACTGATGGGATCCCGTTGCCAACAGGGCATCCACATTGACCTTTGCATACTTCGACATTTTCTGTTCTCGAAAAATACCCTTCCTCTGGTAAACTCTCTTGAGTGCATCGTCTAGTGCTTTGAGGGATAGATCAGAGTGATTTTGTCGGCTAACAAGTAGACAGAATTCACATAATGCCCGCACTCCTGCCATCACCATTTCATCGGAGGCAGTTTCCGCTGCAGTTTTCCCATCATCTTTGGAGCAGTCAAGAATTGGAGCGCAATTCACTGCCAGTGTTCTGATCATTCTGCGGATCTCTTTACCTTGCCAAGTGCCGCTTTTCAATGAATTGAAGGGTTTCGAGAAGTGCTGGAGGCTGGGATATTGTGGCACTGATGTGAATCGATTGTCAAATTGATCCTTGACATTTCTAGCTTTCAGGTATTTGAACAGCCAGTGCAATAAGTCCTTAACTGAACCCAGGAGCAGCTGAGGCAATTCATCAGGCTGCCAAAGCCGATAGACATTGCAGAGAGGGTATTGCCAGAACTGGTTGTGGATTGGGTGGACACCGAGAGTGTGCAGAGCATCAAGATGATTGTCCTCCAGCAGCTCCGAGTAAATATGCTGGTCTCTTGAGTTATCGAGTGGTCAAAATGTTGAATGCCCCATCGGCGCACCTTTAGGAATTCCGCACATCGGGCATGAGCCATATGAGACTTGAGCGACGATGACTTGTTCCGGATAATCCCCGACCCAGGCAGCCACCACAGGGTAACATTGTCGCTGGAATCCATCAGCACAATCCCATTTCAAGCCAGGGCCAGTGATGTCAAGATGCCTAAGTTGAGACAGCACAATTCCAACCGCGGAATGCCATGCTTCGTCAATGTTTTTGGCACCTTTCAGGAGACAGGGGATCAACCCTACAAGAATCCAGGAGCGCTTTTTTGTTGTGCGGCAGATATCCTTTCGAATATTACCAATTGTGAGATACATTGGCCAGGCATGCTGATCGCCCGAAAAATTGGTCAAGTGAGTCCTGTCGGATACACTTATGACTGGCACAATCGTCGCTCCAGTAGGAAGTTGATCCTGTGTATCCCACCACCAGTCGCCTGTACTCATCTCGCTGTAAATTCGACGGCCCTCAGAGTCAGGGAGGCGCACCGGTTCAAAATTGAGGTGCGCCTGAAATGGGAGATGTGCCAAAAGGAACTGGATACATTTGAAAATATCCCTGTAGTATAATGTTCCGAAGATATGTGAATCATCTTCAATCCAACTATCATCGTCGAGCCCAAATTCGAGTTCTGAGAGGAGCTTTGGTAGGGCACCTGCTGATTGGAATGATTCGATTTGTAGTTGTCCAGTCCACGCCTGGGATGTTGATCAATCCAGGTTTTTGTTTGCTGGCTTAACGACTGAGCCTGCTGAAAGTTGTGTGCGGACCGAAATGGATGCCATGGATTCCATTGTTCTGAGTACTTGCGATGCTTGTTGTACAATCCAGTTGCTTTGCCATATGCTGTCCCTCCCACATTTTCCACTCCAACTACCTGCCTATAAGCCTTTGTCTTGGTTGGATCAGGGGTACAGGTGAGATCAGGCTGCTGAGGGTCTATAGGTTCTTGGTTGGGAGTATCTTCAGGTGGTGGTGCACCTGGTACGTTGTCTATCAGTAGGTCATTAATTGACAGCTTGTCGATGGCCATTCAGGTGCACCTACTGTAGTCAAACGATAATGGCTCAGGGTGATCCCAGCCGGCAGGTGGTAGAATCCCGTTGGGTAATAGCGCATCATTTGGCGATATTGGGTGATATTGTTGATAGTGAGCATCCAGTCGATTGTCATTGCATAATTTGTTTTTACAGATAAAGCATTTAACATGTTTCCGGCGAGTGTTGACCATATTTGAAAAACGCTCAGTGTTCTGACAAATCTCGATGATGCTTTAGGGGGTATGGTTTGTTGCTGGATTTGAGCCTCAAGGATATTTGTTTGAAAGCGAGCTAACTCTAACTCAGCTTAGCATATCACTTTCAAAGCCGCATCGCCCCCCACCAAATGTAGAGGAGGGGTAAAACAAAATCACCTCACGATCAATTTTCTTCACAAACTAACATCAGGTGCTACTAAGATCGGCCTTATCGTATACTACGTCATTGCGGCATTGTGCAGATTATGTCTACGCTCGATCCTCAAGCAGCGGATACCATCAGCTTAATACAATGGATAGGTAAGTGTCCTAGCTAGCTGTATGCCCGCTCATCGAGAACTTGATAGGCTGGTACGATGTTTTAGTCATTAACGATTCTTGACCGGTAGGTGGATCCTGAGGAGACAACGAGGTTTGCCCAAGGAGCTCAAAAGGAAGCAATCACTGTTGCTGCTCAACTAGCAGGCCTCATATTGAATGAAGTAGTAGGTCGTACACACACATTTTGAGTATAAAATGCCTAGTCGAGCTAACCTTCCAACTGGATATAGTTCTTGTTAGGTTCCTGGAGATATCATGTCATATCCCTTCTATGACCTTTACAGTCATAAACCGAACAAAGGTGAGCTTCTATCCAAGATCCTAGTATATGAATTCGAGCATATAACAAAGAAAGGCAGGATGTGTGTGATTATGAATTCTTTTTCTCAGCCGGGTTTCATGGGATCAAAGGTGCAGTGAAACACCACAGTCCGTGACAAAGAAGATGGATATAAGAGGCCTTCATTCCGCCGAAAGTCACAGCTACCTCCAATATTCTCAATAATACTCCGCTTCGTTTGAAATCACCAATTGAATTGATAATTTGTTTACCTCCATCTCTTGTTCACATATGATGTCGACGAACAGATCTCCACCGAAGACAACCACTATGGCTCCTGCTGGTGGGCGGTTTTGCTCACAACAATGCCCAGAGGACAGGGTGGGAGAATCAGATAACAAGGCAGGAAATACACCGAGCAAAGACACTCAACTCGGGCAACCCATGAATCAATTTCATCCACCACCACCACCAGGGTACAGTTACCCACCTTCGCAGGCACCATTTCCAGGCGCTCCCCAGTTCCACCACCATGCCCCATTCAACATGACACCAAGCTCACAACCAAGCTCAGCGGCAACCCACGCATATCCAAGTTATGGGCCATCATGGCAAAGATACGATTTCCCCCAAGGAGGATATAGTGGACCTCAAATGTTCCCCCCTCAGCAATTCCCAGAACAGAGGCCATCATCTCCAGGCGCACCTCGAGTGCCTCCAGCACCACCTCAAAACGATCCAGTCATTCAGCAGACCTCTTCCGCCTCAACTCCTTATGGATAACTTCCTGGCGCACCTGGAAGACCCCCCATTAGCCTTCCAACGAAACGATTCCAGCCAGCTGTGGATCCGCGCAGGACGAATGTTGCAGGGATTGCGGACTTGCCCCCATTACCAGAGATTTCTTATGACGAATTCGATGCCATCAGCAATAAACATTTCCATCCGGGCGGAATGGCTCCGTCAGAGTGGACGCGCTCCATCAGAGCCGTCAGAGACACCCCGGTGGCAGACTACTCCGCGCCCTGCGCCAATACGACACGTCTCGTTGAATATCGCCCTCCGATCGCGGTTTCTCCGTTTCTTCTCGCTCTGTCGGTATCCTATTGTAAATGAACACTGTGGCGTTGTGGCCAACTGTGACAATACGTCGGTATAGGTTCATTGGGTACATCAGCAAAATGTAAATCGGTCCGGAAGCGACACACAGGGTTCCTTAAGCACAAGGCATTTCGTCTATCATATTCGTCTTTGTTACAGTCACAAGATTCGCTACCTCATAATATGGCATGCATTATTTAAGTATCTCGATATATATACATACGGTCAATCTGGCCACAGATGGTAGTCGAGCATAATCAGAGGTTCTAGCTCGAGGAGCCTAGGAAGAAAGTGAGAAGATATGATACTACCCGGCCGTGAGAATCCACGCAATTGCGTGGATCCAGATGAGATGAAAATGGGATGATGTGTATCTACCCCGGGGTCTCCCGAATATGTACTCCCCGTCGCTCAGTCCACCTCCGTTACCCCTGTATCTCTGTACACCCGCCGTCGCTCATTAACGATTTACTTGGAGGCCGTGATCGAGCGAGTTGAGAGATGCACTTTGAGGCCGTGATCGAGCGAGTTTGGAGATGCCCTTGGAGGCCGGGATCGAGCAAGTTTGGAGATGCACTTTGAGGCCGCGATCGAGCGAGTTTGGAGATATGCACTTGGAGTCCGTGATCTTGCGAACTTGAAGGCCGTAATCCTGTGTGTTTGGAGATACACTTGGAGGCCATGATCGATCGAGATTGGAGGAGTACTTGGAGGTAGTCGATTTGAAGGCAGTAGATCGGGAGGGAGGTGCGACGGCAGCTGAGACTATATTCATTGGTCAACTCATAATTGTGGGAATGTAGAGAGTTTAGTACAATAAGGTCCGCCGAGAGATGAGAGCTGGCTGGCGGCGGGAGACAGTCGATCTTGGGATGATGCAGTACTCGGTGTATGCAGTACTCGGTGTAT
>Ga0307515_10006130_pt1 | contig 24185 bp, 12 predicted proteins | sample 17_EM_MG_FD_194513 | JGI IMG/M metagenome (GOLD analysis project Ga0307515, IMG submission 194513) | Populus trichocarpa ectomycorrhiza microbial communities from riparian zone in the Pacific Northwest, United States - 17_EM | ecosystem: Host-associated > Plants > Roots > Unclassified | place... | reverse complement strand
TTTTTTGAAATAAACATTTTAATGCAATCCTAATCCTATTAGGAATATTAATTCTATAATTAAATTAATTTAGAGTTTTAATTTTAAAATATAAAATCAACGTTTTATATCTAAAGGGACATAATCATAATTCTATCCCATATTCCACAATGTAAAATGGAATAATTGGTAGTTGTAAAATTATACACCCTAAAATTCTATTGTAATTAACTATATGTGATAAGGGTATAATAGTAATTATACTCTCTAAAATCATAAAAAGGCACCAAGGGCAGAATCAAAATTTTACCCCTAAACACTACTTCTTATTGCTTCTACTAGTAATGGGCTCCTTACCCAATGCTAATGGATGCAGTAGTGACTCTAGCAGCAGCCTAGGGTTGGTGCTGGTGAAGCGTTATCGAGGCAGTAATGAGCTGCAATCTCTCGCATCTGGCACTGCTGCTATGGTAGCCATGAAAAATGATTTTTCATATGTATCATTTTTGGTAAATTCTAGCCAGATCTGGTCGAAACAATAGCTATACTTTTTTTTGGAAAAAATACAAGAAAGAAAAATTAATTTTTGCATATAAAAATAATTCAAATAAGTGGTTTGACTTAATTTTTCAGTGATCAATTTCTTAGTGTAACTATTATCCCTTCATAAACAATGTTCTGATTTAGATAATATAACAACAAGTGCGTATACTCTGTCAAATGATGTTTGCTCTTAACACTATAGTCATTGATTATTTGAATAAGATTTGAAACTCTTTACAAATCTAATTCTACCTTGTGTAAGGATTTACAATCAATACTATTTAAGAACAAGTGAAACATTTTCCCTAATTCATATAAGGTGATGAATCATTTCTTGATTACTTAAATACCTTCATATAGCTCACGTGTAATTGTTATCCCTTCATCAACAATTTTCCAATTTATACATTATAGCATGAAGTGTGTCTACTTTGCCAAATCATTTTGTTTTCAACACCACAGTTATTGACTCTTTAAATAAGATTTAAAAATCTTTTTAAATTTTATTCCACCTTGCGCAAAGATTTACAATCAATACAGTTTGATAACATATGAAGTATTTTTCATAATTCACCTAGGGTAATGAATCCTCTCTTGGTTACTTAAATACCTTCATATAGTTCATGTTATATCCAATATCTGTCCATTTGGTACCCTTAATTAGGAGAACATGTAGTAGGATCAAAACATAATACTCCGTATATAAGATAATTTAGTGATCTCAAGTCTAAAGATCACTTACACAACCATCACGTGAGCTTTTTCATAAACACAAATGATTTGTCCATATAAAATTCTCACACGGGTTAGTTCAGAGTACATGTCATATGACAAGTACCAACATATTAGTTTTAGGTATCTCTCATACCCCAACTTATGAGAATAACTATTTCCTTTTATAAAGGAAAAACATAATATGTATCAATTTCAACAACTCTAATTAATGTTCAGTCTTAATTGAGAGTTAACCAAGAACATTTAGAAATAATACCTTGATGCAATAGGAATTCAACAATTATTACAACTTTATAATTTCCTTTGTAAAACACTTTTGCTCCAAAAACTTTATCTTTACTATAGATTCATTAATTAAATATTAGATTCATTAATAAAATATTTGATGAATATTAAAAATAAATAAATAAAATTTTATTAATAAATTAAATGTATTTACATGAATATAATTAATATTATTTATAACCTATCAATTAGCTATATGGCATAATCACTAACAAATCTATCAGGAAGATTTGAATTACAGTTATACATGAATGATTACAAGTTGTTTATGACACAAAGGGGTCGACATCAAACAAATCATAAGTTGCAATATTTTTCTTATCCAAACAAATATCTGAAGGATCTTTCTCTTTTTATCCTGTATTTCGTTTTTCCTTTATGGATTATGGATTAAACAATGCAGTCCACCACCCTCACCTGCCCTTATAAATAAGGCCCGATGAATCTCAAAGTCCACCAAAGCTAATCCTAAGTAACTAGCTAGTTACAAGCTTTCTTCACTTATCAGCTAATTGCTTCCCTGCAGTTTTTTTTTTCTCCTCACTTTGTGTCTCTTCCAAGAAAATTCTAGCTACTAGCAATTAGCTAGCTGTATATAGCAAAAGAATCACTTCATTTCTTAGCAACACCAGGAAAAGGTTTCAGAAATGGATCAAGTTAGAGATTTGGCATCAAAGAACGCTGCAGTGATCTTCACCAAGAGCTCATGCTGCATGTGCCATAGTATCAAGACACTTTTTTATGAACTCGGAGCAAGCCCTGCAATTCATGAGCTTGACCGTGAAGCCAATGGGAGGGAAATGGAGTGGGCTTTACGTGGGCTAGGGTGCAATCCCACCGTCCCGGCTGTCTTCATAGGTGGAAAATGGGTAGGATCAGCAAAAGATGTGCTATCCCTGCACCTGGATGGCTCTTTGAAACAAATGCTCATGGAAGCAAAAGCAATCTGGTTCTAGCTATAGTACCTCTCAAATAAGCCACACATAGTACTTAAGTTTGATTCTGTATAATATATATGAAAATAGCTCTTATACTATGCTGAGAACAAAATTGTATTAAGGGCTTTTCTTTTTCTTGAGTTCCCTGACTACATTGTGTGCAAAAATGTAATATTATGAAAAGAATTCCTGAAGATCAGTTTCCAGTGGGTTTTTAAGATTTCAATGATGTTTTCAATTCTGCCATACTCAAAAACATACTTGCCAAACTTTCTGCATATTTTACTATGTTGGATGAATACCTATCTACAAAATGGTGATAATGCAAGCATTTACAAAGATCACATATCATGATCGGTTAGAATTCTGAGAATCTCACTTCAGAATATCTGGGAGAACTGCCCTATGCAAACTAAATTACAATATAGAGTAAAGTTCATTTCCATAGCGCATCACTTTATCATGACACTTCTAAGAAATGTTCACACAGAAGTTTACCCTTGGTGAATTTCGCTATAGTTGGCAGAGTTTCCTCTGCACAACTGTCCAACCGATGGGAAGTATTTGTGGATAAAATGGTGTCTTTTCCTTGAAGTAATTTTAAGATTTATTATAACCTTAAACATGGTTTTGTTACCCCTAAAATTTGGAATAGAGACCTTTTAATTAGTTTATATTATACATGGATTGCCTTTGACAAGGGAAAGACAAAAAGGTGATGCTGGAACTTTTATGCCTCCCGTGTATTCCTTCATATCCGAAAGCAAAAAACTTTCTAACATGACTTTAATGCTAAATTAACTAATAAATATGATATGAGATGCATGCATATGGTTTCATATATGTGCATATTTAGATATGGCAGTAGTCATCCATTATGCATAAATATTCTCTCGCTTATATACACTAATGTTTGTACATGATGATCTGGAAATCTACACTAGGAACATTTTATGTACTTGAAAATTTGAACGCCTGCATGTCAGCATGTGTGTTGTGTGTATACAACGTGGGTGTTGTGTGTATACAACGTGGTTCTTATATCTTGCAGGACTCTTCTTACTATGATGGAAATTATAGTGACTCTCAAGACTCACCTATTCTTTACACACAACACTTATTCAAGGGAGAAAAGTATTATTCCATTTTAATCAAGAAGAGCTGCATTTCTGGTATGCACGTGCGGACGTTGTTGACATGCAAGAGCTTGCACAGGTTGGAATGTAGCGGTACTATATAGAATAGAGTCTCACATGATCGTGGGCTCGAAGGAATCATGCAAGTTGGTGGGCGCAGCACAAAGAATCGCAGCACCGAAAGCCATCTCGTTCCCAATCTTTCAACAAAAGGATTCAAAGAAGGTGATTGTGGGAATCTGGTAAATTGACTAGCTTCATAGTATTTTCTATTTTTGTGTGTATTTATAGAGTATAATTGTGTCCATAAAATCTGCAAAAGATGGACAAATGGTCAATAGCATGAACACGTTTGTTATAATTGTGTCCGATTGTATGAATCGATCCCACAGTATGATCTTAGCTTTGATCCTTCCATCTTAGTGAAGATGAAGCAGTAGTTGATGCTTGTGAAATGTTTCTTAGTACTCGAGTGAGGATATGACATAATCAAATAAGATGTGATCTAGATAGCTTATACGGAAGGTGTAACAAATATTTTTATGGAATAAAAAAGATGTTTGGTTGTGCAAACTAAACTAGCATTTTAAAATGATGATAATAAAAAATTCAACTATTAGATTGGATTCAAATTTTTCTAGGTAATTATACAAGCAGTTTTGTTTCAAGAAGCCACTATATTACTTATCAGACCATTGAATTTCTCAAAATTAAGTTTAGAAGTTGTTGTTTGAGCTAATTTTGTTAGTTTTCCTAGTTTTTTAATAGATTTATTGTTTTAATTTGGATTTTGTTTTAATTTTCTTTAAGCTTTTAGATTTTTAGTTGTTTTCTAATAAAGAGAGGATATTTTAATCTATTTAATGGTTTTGTAAACTTATTAAGAAGACAACAACTATATATTTTTTTTTTCAGAAAATATTAGTTGTCATATCATATATCATATATGGTTGTAATAGATGTGTAAATTGTGAATATCGTAAGTACTTGAACAATATACACCGTGCAGCAAAATTTGGTTGTCAACTTGTTCAGCTCATGGAGGCACTGTAGTCCCCATCTCTGAAAGTAACTTTCACCCATTTGGGCATCTAAGTAAAGCTCCTCTACTTTTGAATGTTCTATATATAGTCTAGCATGAAAGCATAAGTTCAAACAACCTTCAGCTTTAATTGAAACCCTTTTCTCTCTTGCCTACTCTCACCATTGGAACCAATTCTATTTGAATTTGGTCTGATGGTTTTTAGGATCTGAATAAACTCTAGAGAAAGCCCAAAGACTTCTTCACGATCATTCTCCTGCACAAACTAAGAAGGCTTAATCAGGAGTGACAATTACATGGATAAGGTGATGGGATTGGCCTCTGAGAAGGGGGTAGTGATATTCAGCAAGAGCTCATGTTGCTTGTGTTATGCAGTCAAAATTCTTTTCCAAGAAATTGGGGTGGACCCTCTGGTTTATGAGATTGACCAAGACCCTGAAGGCAGGGAAATGGAAAAGGCTCTCACAAGGTTGGGGTGTAACGCGCCTGTACCGGCCGTTTTTATCGGTGGAAAGCTGATGGGTTCCACGAATGAAGTCATGTCCCTCCACCTAAGTGGCTCACTCATTCCAATGCTCAAACCCTACCAGAACTAATCTTAATTTACCACTTCATTATGAAGATGGAAGAATAAAAATTGGCTTGGTTAGTAGTCTAGCTAGTGTGTTCTATGCTTAGTAGTCCATGTAGAAGTTGTTTGTGTTAAGTATTTCATAGCTTTGATTAGCTCGTGTGTAATATGTTCCCTTATGTTAATGAAGTTAGCTTTATATAAATGTTGGTTATCTGCTTAATGCAGAATTTAAACATTGCACAATCTCTGAATATATATTTCATCAACCTTTTATCCCACATCTGAAAGCACGACGAAAAATAACTTTTAATCAGTTCCAGAAAAGTATTCAGACCATCAGCATCATATATATGAACCAAATTTCTACCAGAATGAAAACCATTATGCCTTTTATATTATAAATTCTCAGCGGCAATCAAATACGTACCTTTCAAATCTATTACAATCCTGTAATCATGAGCACCATTAACATTTTCAACCACATTTACACTAGCATCATGATTTAAATATTCCAAGGGCATCCGTTCAAATATCAGAATCGGAGAGAACAATTGAGGGTCAGGCGCTGTCAAAAAAGAAATAGCAGGTATATATATATATATATTAGTTACTCTATTTTAGCCATCTCCAACTTTTGAACTGCCTCGCATTCCTCCATATGCAAAAAGTTTAAAAAGGAAAATTCTTTTCTTTTTCGTGCTGCCTTGATTCGTCTACTTTTATCTTAGATAAAGAAGGGATTACATTCCTTGCCTTTAGCTCTTTTCAGCGGTGATAGTATCCGATTGTCTTGCAGGAAAAGCTAGCAAGATCAGAACAACATAAGTGCGCTCCACATTGCAGCATTCTTATATAATTTTCTCTTTGCCAAATATCTGGTGTAGGATATTTTTAGGATATTTTTTTTTTTAGTTTTTTTTTTTTTTTTTTTTTTTTTGTAGTTTTCTAATGTTTGGTGAATTTTATATTAAATTTATAATTACTTGTTACTATTTTTTTTCCTTTTTAAGGACTAGAGTATAGTTCTAGAGCTAGTATAAATAGAGATATTTAATTTATTTTTTAGCTTTGGTATTTTGATAAATTAATAAAGAGCTTCTATTTTTCTCGTGTGAAAGATTATCTACGATGTCTACTATTTTTCTCAAGCCTTTTTCATTCAACCCTTCCTAGTTTTCCTTTCAATTCTAATTAATCTAGTTTATAGGTGTGTTAGTTGTTATTAAAGCCTAAATGTCCTTTTTCATGGTTAGAGGTCGTATAGCAGGATGTGGTCATGGTCGAAGGAATGGTTTTTAGACAAAGGAGGTTATTCTCTAATAGTGAAACATTCATTAACTGATAATTGAAGACCTGCAAATGTAGATTGTGGAAGTCAACTGGTTTAACGGATATCATGATTTAAAGGATTGTGAGATGAATGATAGCAGATCCATATCTAGTTTTGAGAACTCATATCATAAGCATGCACAAAGTAGGTAGCCTCATGTTTGGGGTGATTACAACGAAAAATTAGTTTTTTCGGTGAAACTCCCTGAGTTTGTAGAGCTTCTAAAGGATTTGTTGATTGACTTTGTGAAGTTGAACATGTCTTTGAGTACAAAAAGTTCTTGGAGCAGATGAAGGTGAAACATATCATTATTAGATTAAAAGGTCGAGCTTCTATGTTGTTGGAGTAGTTGAAGAAAAAATCATGCGACGCAAGGCAAGCCCAAGTTATCTGACTAGTAAAAGATGGAGAAGATGAATGATCATTATGTTGTTCTAGGATTAAGGCAACAATAACATCTAAGGGGTGAATTATATCAAAGAACCATCTCAACCAAATAGCTTAAGTTGTTAGGTGAGGTTCCAGGATATGATTTATATTTTTCTCTAACACACCCCCTCATGTGAAAGCCATTTGGGCTTGAAACTTGCACAGGCCCACTTTACCTTATGCTTAATTTTTATCAAATAAATAGGGATGGTAAGATTGAACTCGTGACCGCTTGGTCATCAAGGCTCTGATACCATGTCAAAGAACCATCTCAACCCAATAGCTTAAGCTGTTAAGTGAGGTTCCAGGATATGGTTCCAGGATATGATTTATATTATTCTTTAACAAATTATGCGTTCCACTAATAATAACAAATTTACAATTAACTCAATTAAACATAATTAACCAGCAATATAATTAAAATGTTTAAAGTAAAGAGTATATGGATAAAAATTTCAAACTCAGTTTTTAACGTGGTTTAGCAAGCTTGCATCCACACCTCAAGTATCAAATTGGTCTTGAGTATTGTGTTCTTTACTAATCCAAGCCAAAAATTATGATGTCCTTGATGAATCCCGTCAAGCCCTTTTTCACCACTTGAAGAAATATCCTTTACAAGATTTTTCACATTGGTGATATACCTCATCAATGACCTAGAGTTTTTCACTTAAATTCTTGAAGAATTACAAATGTTTGAAATGTAACAACACTCATTCAAAGAATAGATAATACAATTGAAAGTCCTAGTCTCTCTATATCTCACAAGATAGCACTTAATGAATTGAAAAGTGTTTAAATGTTATGAGAATTAAAATTTATACTCTTGTATAAGAATATGAAGTTTTTAATGCACAAATATGAGTATAATTAGGGATTAATGATTTTGAAATGATTTTTCTCTTAAGATAGCTTGAATATGATATATGTTTTTATTGTTTTTATAATTTTGTAATTAGATAAGCTATATATATGTTTCTAGCAAAAATTAATTGTTTTATTTTCATTACTTTTCCTCTAACAGATAAAATAGTCGACCGGTTCATATTAGTCAAGACAATTGGTTGACCGATTCCTGTAGATTCTCAAGTGTTCATCACTGATGAACAAGCGGTCCATTGGTTCACTTGGTTTATATGATTGACCGGTTCAACTTAAAACTTACATTTGACAGTTTTAAACCTGGTGAATCTTAAATCGATTAAATGTATATCAATCTTATAATGCATGCAATGTGAAGTGTTTGAATTCATTTTAATTTGTGCTATCACGTAAGATACAAAGATTTATATAATTTTCACTAAAATAAATCCTTAAAAACTAAGTCTTCACTTGCTTTGCATCCTGTACTTGTTGATTTATTTCTTCATTCAATTCTTCATGCTTGTTGATGTGATGTTCATATAAAAACTTGTTTAAATTTATTCTCAACCAATCATATCATTAGTCCATTTTTATTTAATTGTTCTCCTCAAAATATATAAATATTAATATGTGACCCAAAGGTCAACAATCTTTTTTTTTTTTTATGATGACAATTAATGTTATAAATATAGATATAAAAAAATGAATTTCACCCTATATTTTACAATATAGTGCCTTGAAGACTTTAACAATTATAAACAATCTATAAATATATGTTTCTCCCCCATAATCATATAATCAATTGTTTTATATCTATTCTCCCCCCTTTGGTCATCAACGAAAAGTAATAAGGAAAGCATAATAAACCATAAAGAAATTTAATATAAAAACATTCCATAATGTTCAAAATGTAATATCCATTACAAATAGGGAAATAAATACACAAACATAAAGAATAAAGAAAATATAAAAACATGAAATAAATTTGGTACAATAGCTTAAGGTGGAGGATATCGAGAAAGTAAATTAACCATCATGTCCTTCATGTCATGCAAATCCTCTCATATATGATGCACTTCACCCTTAATATGTTGTAGATAATCTTCCATCCTAGATCGCCAAAAAATAGTACCAGCATCTTTAGAAGAGGAAGTTTTAGGTGGAATCTTAAACATATAAGCAAACTCATTATCACCACCAATATGTTGTTGTTCTTCTTCTTCATGCTCTTCCTCAGCATGACCTCTAATCAGGCAATATATCAATCATATATCTATGGATGTAACTTCATCAAAATGCCTTTTTTTTAGGAAGAATATTATGTGTGATGATGCGATGAATAAGCCTAGGTCATAAGCGAATTATGGCACTTAATCTTAGCACCTGGTGCAAAATCCAATCTACTAGTTTGTTGAGCTACTGCTTCATCGTACACAAAATCTATAATAGTAGGTATAATTTTAACTTCAAAAAAACTTACATGATTTTGAGTCTATAAACTGAGCAGGAAAACAGAAGACAAGGGGGGATTTTTGAAGAGAGAAAAAGACACGACAAGAGAAGAAACCTTGAGAATAAAACCAATCCAATAGTAAAAAATAAAATACAAAAGAGAATAAAAAAGAAAAAAAAGGGAAGAAAAGATATTGTGAGAAGGAGGTTAAAAGCTCTTGGAAAAGACCATTCGAATCTGCTTAAACCAAGCAAAAAGGGACAAAAACCAGTCACAATCATCTTTTGAGGTAAGTTATTCAACTTGATGGAAGGGTACAACTCATTAAGAATACCCCTCCCTTCATTGGTCCATTTGCTTTTAATTTAATTTTATGGGGATTAAAATTTAAAATTAAAAGATTAGGGATTTATTTTGATGAAAAGTGTGATTTGTCAACTTATGGAAAAACTAGGAACTACGATGTGTTTTTTTCATTCTCTCCTTATCATCAAGATAATGATATAGTTTTTTTTTTTCAAATTTGATTCTTAATCAAATTCAAATTTTAAAAGAGAATGAGTTTATTTGGGATTTTGTTTCTCATATGCTATATCTCTTGTATTATAAATACAGATCCTGATGCATACAAAAAAGGATGGAGACAGAACCAAAAACCAAGAGGGAACCCGAAAGAAAATAGCAAAAAAAAAAACCACAGATAGAGAGAGAGTAGAGAGAAGGAAGAGAGCAAAAAAAATGAAGGAAGGATAGAAACAGAGAGGGGGGAGCATCGATCGGCTAAAGAACCGTCACCTCGCGTCTTCGTCTCCAGTAGCACGCCTAGGTAAGTCTTCTTTCTCCTGTCCCATTTTGCATTTTTAAACTTCTTAAAACAGTGCAAAGGCAATTATAATTACCTTTGCATTGTGTAGTGCACACGTGAGTTAGTTCAAGCGTGCCTACTGTCCAACTAGGTCACTGGCTTGGGCTAGTGACCAGGCTAGGCCAGATCCAGCCCAGTAAAAAAAATTAAAGAAGAAGAGTGGTCCGGGTCTGGGCCTCAGGCCTAGCCGGCCTAAATTGTGCTTGCTAAGGGTGTGTTTAGCAAAACACACTATTATGCCTTTGCCATGCATTTTTATCCCCCTTTTGTTTTGATATCTAGCCAAACGAGCCCCTTTTTTATATCAGAAAATTGCAGAAAATATTTGGGGATCTTCATTGATTTATTTGGGGGGGCCTTGTGCTTTGTTTTTTTTCTTTTTCGTATTTTTTTTTTCTATTATATGCTTAATCCATGAACCTTTACTGTTAAATGAAAATTTGTTGTGCAATGTTTTTTTATTCTTGTCTAAAAAGAGTAAATAAAAAAAAGTAACAAAAAAAAGGTATAGAAAAATTGTTTCTTCTTCATAAAAAAATCAAAATTTTGCAAACTTAATTACTAGCACCAGAGTCAAGAATATCACACTTCTAGGTTTGTGCAATATTTACCAATGCCAGAGTTGGAAATATTTGTAGGTTAATGTTCACTGACGCTAGAGTCGGGAACATTATGGGAAGAAAAAAAAAAGAGGAGAATAAATTCTTAGCAATTTTAAGCAAAACTAGCAATGCAGTCTACCTCAAATAGGACCAAGGTTGTCAAAAACGCTTTTTTGACACGATATAAAAAATACAATATAAACTCGGATCGTAAAATCATAAGTAATTTTTTTTAACTAATTATATATTGACAATTTCATCCAAGAAATTAAATTACATTAAAATCTGATAAAGAGAGTCAACAATATTATAATTAATGAGTGATCTAAATAAAATTAGAGAGATAAATAATATGAATAAATAAATTAATTACATGGAGAAAGAAAAAATCTGATAACAAAATTTCTCAATATAGGGGAATTACTGAATGGTACGGAGTACACATGAACCTAGTGACACCTTGGTTGTTCTCATCACAATAAGTTCTTATGGACCCTTTTTGGGTTGCAAGCTAATAAGCTTAAAATAGTAATTAACTAACACAAATTCAATAATGAAATAAACCCTTAAACAATGTCTGATGTGCTAGAAAAAAATTTAAATTAATAAATAATTATTTAAAATTAAATAAATAAATAAAATAGAATAATAAAAAAAGTATTCATGTTAAAATTCCTCCATGTAGCTCGAATCTTCAATTTTCGCATATTCTTGGCAGATTTGAGTCATGATTTCAAACATGTTGTTCTTTCTCATCTGAATGAATTACTGGGCCTACAATATATTGTTGGAAAGCTTTAAATGTCTAGTTTCCAGCCCAACTTTAATCACAGCAAAATTCCACTGGTAGCTTCATAAATGTTTCAAACAGTACACAAAGGTCTAGTTTGATATATTTGACAAGATTCATCTATTAACTTTGACCCTCTGAAATATTATGTTTCCGAACTCCATTTGATCTGAACATTTACCACAATATATTTTTGTGTGTCTAATATTTTCCTGTAAAATTTTAGCTCTATCCAATTTATGGTTTGAAAGGTATGCTCAATCTCGCAAAACTGGTCAGCAGACATTTTAAGGCCAAATTTGGACCTGACTTGGTTTATATCACAAATTTAGTAAACTCATAAAATCAGACCGAGTTTACCAAGTTTACTGATTTTGCACGAGTTAAGTCTGATTTTACTGGTTTTCGAGTTTTAGTCTGATTTTACACGTTGGATACATGTTGACTCGCGATTTTAACAACAATGGCTACGACGTTTAAGGGGTGATAGTATCTTTCTTTTCGCGTAACCAGTCTCGTACCAAAGAATCTCTATTGATCAGTTAAGGTTCCTAGTAACTATAATACTAGGTGGCGACTCCTTGAACTAGACCTTTTCTCAAAGAATGAGATGCCAGATATTCGTTCTTTGTCCGATAAATAAACTGAAAACTTTTAACAATTCGCCACGATGTCCGAGTGTGACATGATTCATTTGGTTTATTTTTTTAGCATGTATTTTCAATTTGCTTTGAATATAAGTTTGTTATATGATTGGTTGTTATTGTTTTATGATGTTTAATGGTTGATTAATGACATGCTTTTGATTATTAAATACTTGCTTTTTATACATACAAAGTATATTTTATAGTTTGATGGTTATATGTAAAAAATAGGACATATAGCAATGTTTGGCCATTCTAGTGATTTTGTTCAATTTTAAGAGTACATATAGGTCATTTTGATGTTGTTCATGATGTTAAATGAGCATTTAGATTAATATAAATAGTATAGATACATGTTTGAATTTTGAAAGTAGGTTATAAACTTTGATCTTTGTGTCCTTACATGTTTTTTGTTGCTTATGAAGGTTGAAGTATGTAGGTATGTTTGTATGTGACTCGAATGAATAGGCTTAATTCCTTTATTCTAAGTTTTGATGCTTTTTTCTGGGTTTAAGCTTTGCTAGGAATTCTGGGTTGGTGTTCTTCGAATGAACTTTCCCTAAGGTCATTGATTTCGGTGTCATTTTGGTTGATTAATGGTTCGTACATGTGCATGCATACTCTTTGATCTTTAATCTAAGGCTTTTATGACTTGGAAGCATCTGTTTTAAGGCTTTTAATTTTTGTTTTCATCATTGTTTTGCATAAAAATCAAATAATTATGGCTTTTATTTGATTATTGTAATGATATAACTTCAAAATCTTATTTAAATGTTGATTTCACATATGTTTGTGCCTTCAATTTGATATAATATGCTTTGTTTTCAAAGTCACTTTTCTTGGTTTTATCTTCGTGTTCATGTTCTTCATCACATTCAAGCCAAAAAATTTGTTTGATCTTTAAATTTTTGTTGCTATTTCTAGGATTTGTTTATGAGCTAGGGCTTTTGGGTTATGAAGCACATCCTAAATGGTTGGGTTGAGTCTATTCTCCATAAGGATGTGTATGCCAAGATCAATTTCTTGTCAAGAAAAAAAACATTTTTTTTATGTTCTTAAGGAGTGTTTGCCAAACACGACCATAAGACATTTTTTAAGCACACCCTACTGATTTTCCAACTATGTTAATTTTCTTATTTTTTGTGCTTTTGCCAAAAAGACCCAAAATAATTTCAAAAAATTCTAAAAAAATCAAAAGACTGTTTTGAAATTATTTGTGGGTCCCTCGCATACTTTTCGAACCATTTCACTTAGTCACAGATGAGCCGCCTCCTTGAAGGCAATATTTAACTCGTAGTCGAGTTGCTGCTTCCATCAACCTTGGCCATCAGGGAAAGCTGGATGGAGTAGGTCGTTGTCCCACCAAGAGTTCATCTATGGCTGACTCTAGGCATAGGGCAGCACAAATTTTGTTGCCTCCTCCTCTTTCTAACTTTTATATGTACTTGTGGATTATTTCTCTTTAGCAAGGGAGAGCATGTTCCCTCTGTTTTCATAATTTGTATCTCCTATGAATATTTTGCTTAGGATTGTTTTGCCTATTTGTTGGCTATGCTGCTTTGATGTTGCCTTTTGCAGGCCTGTCTTCTTTGTTGGTTTCCTTCCCCTGCTTCCCTCTAGTTGTTGCTAAGGTTAGCTTGATGTAGTGTTGTTGGTTTCTCAGTTGCTGTCTATGGCCTTGTTGCGTTGTTCCTCTTTGGTCATGTTTGTTGCCTTAGTTGTAGCTGGCTTGCTTTTTAGGTTGTCGATGGTGCAATTTTCCTACCTGTTCTCTCCTAGATTTTCCTGTTGCAGTGTTGCTGGTCGTTATGCTGGTGCATTGCCTGCTTACTCTCTCAGTTACTACTATGGCTATTCTGGTTGTAGTTGGTTATGGTGCCTGTTGGTCTTGTTGAAAGCCCTCTTATGGTTGATATTGGCTGTTATGGGTTCCTGCTTGTTTTCTCTTCACTTTCGAAGTTGGGATTTGTTTTTTATTGCTGGCTGTTTTGGTGCATTTCCTGCTTTCATTGCAGGATGGTTGTGTTTTGTGTTTTGCTTTCAGTCTTGCTGTGTTCTTGCCTGCTCCAGGGTTTTGTTGCGATTAGCTTGCTACTTTGTTGCTAGTTGCTGGTTTTTCTAGTGCATTGCTTGCTTGCCTCATCAGTTGTTGTTATAGGGTTTTGTTGCGGTTACCTTGCTACTGTGTTGCTGGTTTTGCTGGTGCATTGCCTGCATGCCTCTTTAATTGCTGCTAAAGTAGCTTTTAGTTCCTTTGGTTAGGTTTGATTCGGCTATTGTGGGAGTTTGTTCCCCTAGCCTCTTTTGATTCTAAGGGAGCCTGTTCCTTTTTTTCTGTTCATATCTGTATATATTTTGACTTGTTGGTTCTCCAGCTTTGTTTCATTTTATCTATAAATTTCTTACATTTGATTAAAAAAAGAAAAAGTGGGGTTTAGTAAGGGGAGTATAAGTTCAGACTTTACAAAGGGTAAAGAAAAGGTGACTGAACCTTAACATCCTAAGAGGTTACGAGATATTAAGTGTTTCAAATGTTTGGGGCATGAGCATATTGCTTCTGAATGTTCGAACAAGAGAGTTATGGTGGTGCATGGGAAACATGGAGAGTTGGTCAGTAGCGATGAGGCCGAAACAAAAGTTAAGGATAAGCATGGAGAAGATTTTGAGCCAACAAAAGGGGATTTATTAGTGGTGCAACGGGTTTTGAATGCACAAACTGATGTTAGTGAAGAACAACATGAGAACATCTTTCATACCAGGTGTCAGATTCAGGATAAGGTTTGTGGAATGATTATTGACAATGAAAGTTGCACTAATGTTATGTCCACTACCTTGGTGGAGAAGTTGGGTTTAACTACTGTTCCACATCCTAAACCGTATAGTTTACGGTGGCTTAACGAAAATGAAAAGATTCGGGTGACAAAGCAAGTTCGTATGCTTTTTTCCATCAAAACCTATCATGATAAGGTTTTGTATGACGTGGCTCTGATGTCAACTAGCCATGTCTTATTAGGTGTCCATGACAATTTGATAAAGATGTGACCTACAATGGATGAAAGAATACTTACTTGTTTATGTTGGATGGGAAGAAGGTGAATTTGTTGCCATTGAGTTCTCGGCAAGTTAGAGAGGATTAGTTGTGAAGTCAACAAAATGAGGTGAAATTGGGTAAAGGGCTTATGTTAGCCAAGAAGGGAGACATCAAGCAAACATTAGCTTCGATTGGGGTTGTTTTCATGGTATGAGTTAAACCATTATTGCAAGTAGAGAATGTGGAATTGCCAACACAGATTATAAAGTTGCTTGAGGAGTTTTCAGATGTGTTTCCAGAAGAGTTACCTAAGGGTTTACCACCTATTCGAGGGATTGAGCATCAAATTGACTTGGTGCCGGGAGCTTCACTTCCTAACCAACCAGCTTATAGGTGTAATCCAGAGGAGGCAAAGGAGATTCAAAGGCAAGTTGGTGAGCTCTTTGAGAAGGGTTACGTGCGAGAGTCACTTAGTCCATGTTTCATGCCTACCTTGCTTGTGCTGAAGAAGGATGGAACCATATGGATGTGTGTGGACAGCTGTGCAATCAACAAGATAACAGTTAAGTATCGATTTCCTATACCTAGACTTGATGATTTGCTTGATGAGTTATATGGTGTTATGTTGTTTTCTAAGATTGATTTGATGAGTGCTTTATCATCAGATTATGATGAAAGAGGAGGATGAGTGGAAAACATCATTTAAAACTTTACAAGTGTTGTATGAATGGTTAGTAATGTCATTTCAGCTATCTAACGCACCTAGTACATTTATGCGACTTATGAATCATGTTTTGAGGAAGCATATTGGATTGTTTGTTGTCATGTATTTTTATGATATTTTGGTGCATAGTAGAACTTTTGATGATCATGTGAAGCATCTTAGGCTTGTATTTGAAACTTTACAAGATGCTAAATTATATGGGAAACTAGAGAAGTGTCATTTTCTATCAAGAAAGTGTTGTATTTCTTGGTTATATCATTTCTAGTAGTGGGACTAAGGTTGACGAAGAAAAGATAAAAGCAATTAAAGATTGGTTGAAACCCTCTAGTATTGCTGATGTGAGGAGCTTCCATGGTTTAGCTTCATTTGATCAGCGATTTGTGAAGAACTTTAGTTCTATAGTTGCACCTTTGACCGAATGTTTGAAAAAGGGAAGTGAGTTTCGGTGGAGCGAAAATGCACAAAAGTCTATTGAGTTGATTAAAGAGAAGTTATGCACTACACTTATTTTAGCACTTCCAGATTTTGCTAAGACGTTTGAGATAGAGTGTGATGCTTCCGGAGTTGGAATTGGGGTTGTGTTATTGCAAGAAATGAGGACTATTGCATACTTTAGTGAAAAGTTTAATGGTGCACGATTGAACTACTCAACTTATAACAAGGAGTTATATGCCTTAATTCGAGCTCTAGAGGTATGGCAACACTACTTATTACCAGAGGAGTTTGTTGTGTATACTGATCATGAATCTTTGAAGTATATTAAGGGTCAAAGCAAGTTGAACCGAAGACACGCTAAGTGGGTAGAGTTTATGGAGTCATTTCCATATGTCATCAAGTATAAGAAGGGACAAGTTAATGTAGTTGTCGATGCTCTTTCTAGGGTATGCACTGATTTCTATGTTAAATGCAAGGTTAATGGGTTTTGAACAAGTGAAGGATCAATATGCTAATGATTCCTACTTTGCTAATGTGATTGTCGAATATGCTAAGAGAGTTTGTGATGGGTTCTTTATGCATGAAGGTTACTTGTTCAAGATGGGGAAAATATGTATTCCTTTACGTTCTTTATGGGAGTTGCTTATATGAAAGGCTCATGTTGGTGGTCATAGTAGTCATTTCGGTGAAAAAAAGATGATGTGAACCCTAGCGGAATTTAATGGAATTCACGAACCCAAGATCTATCTAATTCAAGTTTGCTGAAAATAGGATGAGCTTATCACAATGGAAGACCTGCTCAAAAGGCAACAAGACTATAAACCAACTCAATCACAACACCTACACCTGAAGACGAGCAAAATGAGTATAAATTCACAATAAAGATTAGTCAATTCTTTAAAGAGTTGAAAGTTCAATCAAGAACCTAGATTGACAACCAAAGGTCGGCAAAAATCAGAATATTATTAGGCAAAAAGGTGTGCTGAAAATTATTCTCAAGAGTATTTATACCCCAAGCCAAAAACCCTAGTTTCCTTAATGGGTCACATATAAACTCAATTTAAATAATAATCAACCCAATCTAAAACTAGCCCAAACTAATTAAAATAAATAAAATAAACAAGTCTGAACCCAAACAAGTGTTTCCTCATAAAATAAAGAAAGTTTAATAGCCCAACTAATTTAATAAGACAAGTTCGGTTATTTCCACATTTTATCTGGCAGTAGCAAAACCTAACTTCAAACAGATGGTTCTCTCTCGTCTTAAAGAATTAGAAGGTGTTCCATATACCATTAGAAAGGTATGGAAGTCTAGTTTCCATACCACTTAGAATCACCTCAAAATTCAACTTAGAATCACCTCAAAATTCAACTTCCAGCTCCAATTATGATAAAAAGGTAGCGAAAGGTCAAACTATCTGAATCTAGTCTTCTTCTCCTCTCCCAATCCTTGTGTAATGGTCTTGGTTCCACCAACAAGCCCCTCTTGAACGTGAATAAGATTAATCATGGCTTGCTCCTTATTATTTAATACCCTCTTGAATTCGACCTTAACCCACGTATCTTGAAGAAGTCCATTGAAAGCCTCTTTGAACCTCTTTGCTCTAAGCCTTGTAACTGGACCAACCGGAACCTCTAATGGATCCTTTGGTGTTTAGATTGCATTAGAAGACTTATGAGCTGCTGAAAGAACATTTCTTTTGGCCTAGCATGTTGAAGGATGTTCACAAGGTGATTACGAGATATGTTGTGTGCAAGAAGGCTAAGGGCAAGGAGAATGCATATAGGCTTTATATGCCATTACCTATTCCGGAGCAGCCATGGATGGATATTAGTATGGACTTTGTACTTGGGCTGCCTAGATCACAACATGGAAAGGATTCAGTTATGGTTGTGGTTGATCGATTCTTCAAAATATCACATTTTCTTGCTTGCCAAGATTGACGATGTTGTAAACATTGCTGATTTGTTCTTTAGGGAAGTTCTACATTTATATGGAGTCCCTAAAAGTATTGTATCTGATCGTGATGCAAAATTCCTAAGCCATTTTTGGAAGACTTTTTGGAGAAAGCTTGGAACAAAACTGTTATTCGGTACGAAATGTCATCTGCAAACTGTTGGACAAACGAAGGTAGTGAACCGAACTCTTTCTCCTTTTTTGCGAGCTATTTTGAGTAAAACTTTGAAGAGTGGGGACACTTGTTTGCATATTATGAAAGGCAGAAATGATAAAAAAAAAACTCCATGAACAAGTTCGATCTCATATTGAGGAGAAGATGACAAAGATGCCAAGCATGCTAATAAAGGGCGGAAAATGGTCAGTTTTGAGTCGGGAGATCTTGTTTGGATTCATCTTAGCAAAGGCAGATTTTCAAGCAAGCGAAATTCCAAATTGATGCCGAGAGAGTTGATGGACCATTTCGGGTTGTCGAAAGGGTGAATGATAATGCTTACAAGGTTGACCTTCCTGGTGAGTACAATGTTTCAGCTACTTTTAAAGTAAAAGACTTGTCACTTTCCTTGGAAGATGTTGATGATTCTGATTTGAGGACACATCACTTTCAACCCGAGGGTGATGATATGCATCATGATTCTAACATAGAAGGGGCTAATTCTAATGTGTATGGGAATTTAGATGGTCCAATGACGAGAGTTCGAGCAAAACAATTACAAAATGCCTTAAAAAGTCAGATTAGCGCGACCGAAGCTTCGATAAGTTTGAAGGTTTGCGAACTAAATGGAAATGGTGCAAATATGTTTGTTTGTCTACAAATAAGGCTTGAGTCATGATTTGGGAGTTTTGATGAGTTTGGGTTTGTTATTAGCCCATGGACCAATTTTGGCCCGAATTTGCTCTTGTTTAATGTGTGGGAAAATAAAGCCTATTATACATAGTTTTCAAGTTCAGAATGTCATCTTTCCAGATTGTTCAACCATGCATACATTGGAGTTTTGTACAAAAAGTTTTGGTTGTTTTAGTTTTGTGTGTCTGTTTGTGTCTTCTATAAGTAAAAAACGTGTGCTATTTATTATTTGTTTAGTTTTCTGAACAAAGTCATTTATTTGGGTCTCCAATATGTTATTTTGGTATTTCCTAGACTTGAAGGGTTGTTCCAAGTATATTATGATGTTTCAAACCATGTTTTGGGACTTTTGGCAATAATATTAAACTTTTCAACTTCTCATACAGAGAGTTTTCTTCCTTGTTCTTTCATTTCAAGAATTGGTTGAAGAACAAATCAGACTTATCACTCATAATCACAAAGAGTGTGGCGTCTTATCCTGATTGGAATTTCTTTATGGCATCTCCAACTTATCAAAGAGTTTTATTCAGACTTTATCCCTCATTTCTATTGAAAGCTAAGGCACATCATCTAACTCATCAAGTTGAAAGACATTGTCTCTCACAATTACTTCATCGTTACCATCCTAAATAACTTGGACACAGTCCTTGGGTTTGGTTTTCACTACAAATAATCAATTAACCCTATAATGATCATTATTAAAGGAAAGAGTGCATGTGTAATAAACTTGTTCGCATTGTTTGGAAAAAATAAAGACATCGTTAACATTTCAAAGTCTAGCCTTTGTATTAATTTCGACCAAACCATGGTGGGGATTGTAACACCCCATGCTTTCATATGCATTTATAATTATTTTCCTACGATTTGGTACGTAAAAATACGAGTGATTTTTTTTTTACAGTTCTCAAATAAAAGTCTACTAAAATTTCCACCGAAATTTTGGCAGTCTTCCCTATACCGGGAGGTCCCAAGTTATCGACATATATCATGTTTACACTTCTAATATCTCACATCTCATAACTCAATCACAACCTAATCGTCCTGGGTCTCAATCGCACAAACATCATCATCGTCACAACCATAACATTTATAACATATATTGAACAACAAATATCATTATAAAGGAATAAATGAGATAAACATGCATAAATGAAACATGATTTTATGAATTTCAGAGTCAAGTTCATATATTCAAGTGTAAACATCAATTATATAAATTAAGTTATATAAATGTTTTAATATTTCAAAATACAAGGATATACTCCCTAGAATTACATAACAAAAAGTGAACAAAAGCTAGGATCTACTCCTGCCGTGCATGCGATGGTCCTAAAACAAAATACATATTATTGAAACATGAATATCACAATAAGTATAGTAACACAAATATCCAACAATTTAAAAAGGCAAACATGTATTCATATTCTATTCACTTCTCCATTTTTGTTTTCATTGGAACTCTTTCTCATTCAACTACTAAAACCGTTTCATCTTCCATTTTCAACTTCCATTCAAGATTCCATAAGATCAACCACAAATATATCTGCCTAACTCATTGTCAATACCAATTTCACCAGTATCATCATCACCTCGTAGGCATCGATGCTTAGCGATCCCCTTACCTAGGATTCTAATATACACTAAACGTATGCTAGTCCATGCCCTATACACGTCAATGCATGGTGATCCCCTTACCCGGGATCCTAACATACACTAAATGTATACTAGTCCATGCCTTATAGGCATCGATGCATGGTGATCCCCTTACCCGGGATCCTAACATACACTAAATGTACGCTAGTCCATGCATGGTAATCCCCTTACCCAGGATTCTAACATACACTAAACATACACTAGTCCATGCCCTATACGCGTCAATGTATGGTGATCCCCTTACCCGGGATCCTAACATACACTAAATGTATGTTATTCCATGCCCCATAGGCATCGATGCATGGTGATCCCCTTACCCGGGATCCTAACATACACTAAATGTACGCTAGTCCATGCATGGTGATCCCCTTACCCGAGATCCTAACATACACTAAATGTATGCTAGTTCATGCCCCATAGGCATCAATACATGGTGATCCCCTTACCCGGGATCCTAACATACACTAAATGTATGCTAGTCCATGCCAATTTCATCCATTAATATTGTCATTCTTTGTTCAACCATAGTTATCATTACAAATTTTCATTTCGAACATGGCTCATGTCTTTTTGAAGTAAGATATAATATCACATGTTCCCCAAAGGGAAAGGACCCAAATTTTCACCTTTTAACGCGTCTAAATAATCGCTTTAGCGACTTTCCAAATATGCCAACAGAGGCCATATTTTGACCTCTCCTTAGATATTTGACTATATCTGGAGTTCTAGGACTCCATTTCAAGCGAGGTTGGTCTCGTCAGAAAGCTAAGACACGGGCCTACAAGTCCCATGAAGGGAGGAGAACCCAGTTTTGCCCCGAAGACACTCTACATTATTCATCAACAAATCAGACCTACTGCCTTATAGGGTTTGTCATGACTAGTCTCGATTGGAGACCCATAACTGGAGTTCTATAGCTCCAAATTGAGTAAGACCAATTTCCTTGGTTAGTCAACATCCAAAACTACAATTAATATGAGGAACCTGATCCTAATTCCCTCATCCTCCTACTCGAATTCTCTCCACAAATCAAGAGATGAATTTGTCTAGATTCATCAACCTTTCCATTTACACACAACATCCACAATTCAACCTTTTCTCTTTATCTCAACCCCTAACCATATCATATACCGTATAAAAGTTTAAAAAATATCTTTTTAAGAGCCAATTTATCCTAACTAATTGATCTATACCGTTGTACGCAAGGTACTCTTATTCATTCCAATAATATCATCACAAGTTTGATACATATCAATGTACGTAAGGCACTCATATCCATTCCAATTATATCATAACTAGTTGATACACATCAATGTATGCAAGGTACTCATATTCATTTCAATATTTATCGAAGCAATAAAACAATAAATTCTGAAATTTATCAATGAGTTTACACAAATTGAAAACACAAGGTGCAGTGCACCTACCTGTTTCCTCAACCGATTGAGTCTTTTCAACTCCTGACGACCCTGCTCCAAGCATCTCTTTCGTTTGAGAATCAAGAGATACAGTTAGTACCCTCTTCTAATTTTATCATAATATGTGTTCTCATACTATTGCAATCTCTTTCACATGAATTCATCACCATTTTTAATTTCATTTTTCGATTATTTCCTTCAACTACCTCATTACACTTTCTAGAATAGGTTTCACTCGAGAACACTGTTTACCATTTAATTCATAAGTAAAGTTATAGAATTCGGTTTTAAATGTGGTTTGGCTCCTAGAAAAGGTAAGACATGGTTGTACAACTCTACTGAAGGATCAGAAGACCAATTCTGCCCTTAACACCCCGAAATTATCTATTATAGTACTCAACAAAATCTGTCAAGTATAAGACTATTCGACCTCTTTCATTTTCAGTCCATATCTGGAGTTCTATAACTCCAAATTATACGAGGTCAGTTTTGTTTAAAAGATAACATCCATACCTACAACATTTGTGAAGAACCCAATCTAGAATTTTATCATTTTGGTTCCCTAACCACAGCCGAAATATGGGTAATAAAACTATTAAGTCCCAATACATAGATTGGAACAACCAATATCTTCCTTTTCCTACTATCAATAATATGGCTGAACATGCCTAAGAAAAGACACTAAGGATTTTCTTCAATTTAAATCATAATTAGCGTGCTTTTTATGGTTAAACACAAATCAAGCCACCACACTTTCCATTCATTTCATTTCTACTAACCTAATTTAAACAAATGTTTCATTAAGGTTCACGTTTCTCCCAACTCAATCTGAATCAATACAATCCAAACGGTGAAGTTAACCATCATTATACCATAAAACACATACCAAAAAATCATTGCATTTTAACAGTTAGATCTTCCTAGATCAAGACAAAACCAAAACGAACCTGAAAATTAACAATATATTATTCTCCTATGAATAACTTCTTGTCGGACTCTCTAATCTCGATCTCCACCGTTCATAATGAAGCACTCATCAATATGACCCAAATATCACAAATTGAGCAGGATCCAATGCTGGACAAAGGCGAAACTGCTAGCGACCATGACTAATCTGCAAGCAGATTTTGCTTGAAATGTTGCGAGGGCTATATCTCTTACACCAAACCAGAACATTCATATCCCAATGATCAGATGTTAGAGGATGGTGAGAACCATAATATATCCAAAACCCAGACGAATCGAACGGTGCAATTCAGAGATATGATTGTTTGAATGTCTGCTCTCAAGGTATTATCTCTCTCTCTCTCTCTATCTCTCTCTCTTTTCCTTTCATTCGGCCCTCCTAGTTAATTTTTGCACAATTTTTCTATTTATATAGCAAATATATCTATATTTACTAAAAAAAACCCTTATATCAAGTTTGGGTATCTTTTTGTTCAACCAAATACCTTTTCTCGGTTCGCTTTTAAAATACTATACAAAAAAAATCTCTCTCTAAAATTTCTTTTCTAATAATTCAATACTATTCCATTTTATTTTATTTTAACTAGCTCATCCCATTCTCGGTTTTGAATTATCAATAATTTTATTAATATCATAAAATTTAATTCATCATGGTGAAGTCTTTTGTTGGGGTTTTATAGAGTTTCCACCGAGTCATCTGCATATCTAAATTATAATTTTTTGGGGTTTCACACTAGGGGTCATTTTATCATTTGTACACAAACCCCTAACCTTCTGTTATTTGAATATTGATCCCTCTTGGTCTTATGTATTTATTGACACGATCAAAAGATTGATGCCTTATCCCAAGTGTAGGAGTGTCGAAGTAATAAATAACCCGACAAGACCGGGGTCGAACCACAGGGAGGTGAACTATATAAAATTATAAACAATAAATGAAAAGGAGTT
>Ga0307515_10006129_pt1 | contig 24187 bp, 23 predicted proteins | sample 17_EM_MG_FD_194513 | JGI IMG/M metagenome (GOLD analysis project Ga0307515, IMG submission 194513) | Populus trichocarpa ectomycorrhiza microbial communities from riparian zone in the Pacific Northwest, United States - 17_EM | ecosystem: Host-associated > Plants > Roots > Unclassified | place... | reverse complement strand
ATCGGCAGTTCGACGCCGCGCTGCTTGGCACGCTGGCGCACCAGCATCCAGCCGGAGGCGAAGATGGATACAGGGTCGGGAAAGCGCCTGGCCCATTTGTCGGCGAAGGCGGAAGGCGGGCTGATGACCACGGCGCCGGCAAAGGATTGTTTATCCCCGGGCGCCAGCGTCGCCGGCCGGATATCGCCAAGCGCGATGCCTTCGCCCTCATAATAATCGCATAGCCTGGTCAGCGCGCCGTGGATGAAGATGGGATCGTCGTAACCCGCTTCGCGCAACAGGGCGATGATCCGCTGGGCCTTGCCGAGGGCATAGGCGCCGACGAGGTGAGCGCGCTCGGGAAATTGCCGGAGCGACGTCAACAGCTTGGCGATTTCGCCCCGATCGTCGGGATGGTGAAACACAGGCAGGCCGAACGTCGCCTCGGTGATGAAAACATCGCAGGACACAGGCTCGAAGGAGAGGCAGGTCGGATCGCGCCGGCGCTTGTAATCGCCCGAAACGACGATGCGCGTGCCACCGGCCTCGACCGCGATCTGCGCGGAGCCCAGCACATGGCCGGCTGGGTGAAAGCTCGCGGTTACATCGCCGATGCTCGCTTGCTCACCCAGCACTGCCTCTTGCGTGCTGACGCAGAAGGCATCGCCGTAGCGGATGCGCATGATGTCCAGTGTCTCTCGCGTTGCCAGCACATGGGTGTGGCCCGCACGCGCATGGTCGGTATGCCCATGGGTGATCAGCGCCCTTTCGACGGGCTGGACGGGGTCGATGTAGAAGCCGCCCCTCTCGCAATAGAGACCCTTGGGCGTCGGATAGAGCAGCGTTTCCGGTTTCATGGAAACGAAGATAGCTGGCAATCGGCCGACTGCCAGCTATCGCGATGAATTTTTACCGGCTCAGGCTGCCGGGTTCAGTCCCAGCGTCTTCGAGATAAGATCGAGGACCCCCTCCGCATCGATGCCGATGCAGACGTTCTGGCTTGGCAGGTTGTCCCAGGCGCTCGGCGGAAACAGATGATCGTCCGCCTTCTGGATGGTCTGGCCATCGGCGATGCCACCGCAGACGACGCGGATCGCACCGCTGCGCAGTGTGAAGAGTTCCGGCGCGACGACATAGACGCAGGCGCAGCTGTCGTGCACGACCATGCCGTCTTCGACGTGCTGCTCGTAAAAGTCTATGTAGAATTGTGAGATGTCGGAGAGCAGCTTTGCCCGCTTGCCGCCGGTAGCGACGATGTCGGCCAGCCGCTTGCGCGTCATCACCGTCTGTTCGGTTACGTCGAGGCCGACGACGACGACGGGCCAGGGTGCCGTCATCACTGCATCTGCCGCCTCCGGGTCGCCATGGATATTGGCTTCGGCAGCAGGCGTGATATTGCCGCGCATGTCGAAGGCGCCGCCCATGATGACGACGTCCTTGACGAGTACCGCAATGTCCGGATCGTCACGAAGGGCGAGCGCCAGATTGGTCATGCGGCCGACGGCGACGATGGTCACTTCGCCCGGGTTGGCGCGCACGGCGTCGATGATGAAGCGATGGGCAGGCAGCGGATGGCAGGGGAGATCCACAGTTGCCGGTGCGCCGATATTGCCGAGACCGTCATCACCGTGGATACCGGTCGGCCAGTCGACATGCGGGCGTGAAGGATCGAGCGTTTCGCCCAGTCCTCGTGCGACGGGGGCGGCAATATCCCATTGCTGCTTCAGATACAGCGCGTTGCGCGTCGTCGTCTCGATCGAGGCGTTGCCGAAAACGGAGGTGATGCCGATCAGGTCGATATCCGGGTGATTGTGCAGGAAAAGCAGGGCCATCGCATCGTCGACGCCGGGGTCCGTATCAAAAATTACCTTGTGCATGATGTCTTCTTTTCGTTGTTCTGAAAGGCTGCCGCAGTTTTAGCGAGTGAAGTTGGCGCGGATGTGAAAGTCAACCGCGCCTGTATCGTTCCTGGTTATTGGAAGCGTTGGATGCTGAAGGGCGCGAGTTCCTCCGTCTCCCCGGACTTCAGCAGTTCGGCGATCTTCCTGCCGGTAATGGCCGACAATGTCAGGCCCAAGTGGCCATGGCCGAAGGCAAGGGCGATGCGCGGATCGTGCGGGCAAAGGCTGATCACCGGCACCGAATCCGGCGTCGATGGCCGGCGGCCCATCCATTCCGTGCCGCCGGTCTCCGGCAGGCTCGGGACATAACGGCGCATCTTCTGGCGCATGGCGGCGGCACGAGCGTAGTTTGCGGGTGCTTCCGGTTTTGCCAGTTCGACCGCGCCGCCGACCCGAAGGGCATCCTTTAGCGGGGTGGCGACGAAGCCATGCTCGGCGAAGAATACGGGCAGTTCGAGTGTCAATTGTGGGTCGGTGAAGGTGGTGTTGTAGCCGCGTTCGTTCTCAAGCAGGACCTTCAGGCCTAGCCCGCGCACCAGCGTCCGCGACCAGACGCCGGCGGATATCACCACCTTGTCGAAGGTCATGGGCGTTTGGCCCCGGGCGAGGAACGTGACGCCGTTGGTTTCCTGCCGAACGTTCTGCACTTCGGCATCGACAACCGTGCCGCGCTGGCGGACATAGGCCTGGAGATGCCGAAGCAGCGCAAGCGGATCGAGGAACGTCTGGTAGCCGGCGGAAAAGACACCGCCGGCGAAGTTTCCTTCAAGCGCCGATACCCGCGATCTCGCCTGCGCCGCGGTAAGCTTCTCGACCGCATAACCAAGCAGGGCTGCATTCTCGCTTTCATGGCGGAAAGCGGCCTCGACTGCCTTTTCACTGTCGAAAATCGTCAGCGCGCCGCTTGGTTTCATATGCCCGGTAAGGCCGGTCATGCGGGCAAGATCATCATGGGCGGCGAGCGCCTGGCGCATCAGCCCCAAAAGGGCTGCCCGCGAGCGTTCGACCCTGGCGGGCGTAGCGGCCATGAGAAGATTGACCAGCCACGGCGTCAAGGCAGGCAGGTCCTGCCACCGCAGGGTCAGCGGCCCCAGCGGATCGAGCAGCCATTTCGGCGCCGACAGGATCATGTCGGGGCGTGCCAGCGGATCGATCTCGGGTACGGCCAGAATTCCCGCGTTGCCGACCGACGCGGGCAGGCCGCCGATGTCCTTTTCGAACACCGTGACCTCGTGACCCTGCTCGATCAGATGAACGGCGGTGGCACATCCAATGATGCCTGCCCCTGCGATGCCAATGCGCGCCATGATGCTGGAGATATCCTTGTGTCGAACCGGAGATGCGAGCACCGGTTTTAGCGGGGCGGCGGCCAAGAGCAACAGATTTTGCAGGCGAGTTTGAGCAATGTGCGAAAACAAAGCAAATCCGCCCGTTAGCGATACGAAACTCCCCGAACGCTTAAACTTTCCGAAACGTGGTCAAGGTAGGGTTAGAAGCTCAATCAGAATATGGGGCGAGCCTCGCATCCGACCCGATGCGCGGCATTCCGGTGAAAGACCATGGAGTTGAAGCTGATGACGGAGCAGCGCGCGTGAAGTCGGTCTTTAAAAAGATACGCCTGCCCAGGAAGGTGATGTTCTTCATTGCCGGCGTCCTCGTGCTGTCCGGCGCGTCGGGTGCTTTCGCCGTTTATTCCGTCAAGGATGCTTTTCTCGGCGCGGGTGAGCCGGAAGCGCCTTCGCTCTCGGGTCTCGCCTGCACCACCATCGAAACGCTGAAAATGCGCCGTAACGGACAGCGCTGGATCCGCAAATATGTCAGCACGGAATCGGCGTCCGGCGTCGATCGCGTCCGCACGGCATTGCGCATCACCGGCCTGCTCGCCAAGGAAGAAAAGGCCGATCTCTATCAGGTCGTCGTTCTTGATGCGGCTGGACCCCTGGATCGCGCCGAACGGCGAGGCCCGGCCATCGGAGCCGAGGTGCTTTTCGGGCCCGACCCGAGCAAATTGTCGGGGATGACGGCGCCTTTCGTGGCGCGCTACAACGAAAGCAAGGCGAATACGGTCGGCTTGTTCTATGGCCGCGAAGTCGCTCTTTCCACCGATGATATCAAGAACACGATGATGGCGATGGACGATAAGTCCGATTGCTTCGACCCGGTTGCTGCCGCCGCAATCGCTGGTGCTGCCGGATCGGAAGCCGGTGCGCACGGCGAAGAAGCGGTTGCATCCGAACATGGCGATGAGGCAACTCCTGCGGCGCACGGCGAAGACGCTGTCTCTCCTGATCACGGCGAGGTGGTTGCTCCGGAACACGTCAAGGCCGAACCAAAGGGTTTTCTTGGTTCCATGATCGCGATGGTTCTGGGCGACAAGGAAACGCCGGTGGCAGATGTCCCTGTCGACCAAGCGGTGGATCAGCCTGCCGTCGAAGACACCGGTCATTAGCCGGTACTGCAAGGTCATCGCGGGGATGGTGGTGGGACCGAGAGCCCGCGAGTTGATCCCGCTTGCGTCAGACGACGGCGCTGCCGGCCATGAAGGCAAGCACCACGAAGATCAGGAAGACGATCAGGGCGATGGCGAACAGCACGCGCGCGATCGTCGCGGTTGCGGCCGAAACGCCGGAAAAACCGAGAAAACCTGTGATCAGCGAGATGACGAGGAAGATAAGCGCCCATTTCAGCATGGAAGGTTCCTTATTGGATTCTGCTGACATTGACGCGCAGGATCGGGAAAAGTTCCATCTGCCGGGTCGAACGCGCCAGCCCCTGAAAGGTTTGGCGCGTTCGTGATGCAAGCCGCAAGTCTCAGTCCGCCTTGTTGCGGCGGGCCGGGAAGAGAATGATGTCGCGGATCGACGGTGCGTTGGTCAGAAGCATGATCAGCCGGTCGACCCCGATGCCGAGGCCCCCGGCGGGCGGCATGCCCTGGTCGATGGCGTCAAGGAATTCGTCGTCGAGCTGCTTGTCCTTCTCGCCGCGGGCATGGGCCTGCTCCAGCTGCTCGACCATGCGCTTGCGCTGCTCTTCCGGATCGTTGAGTTCCGAGAATGCATTGCCCAGTTCCCAGGCATTGCAATAGGTCTCGAAACGCTCGACCAGACGCGGCTCGCCGGGCACTTCCTTGGCAAAAGGCGAGATGTCCTTCGGGAAATGCGTGACGTGGGACGGCTGGATCAGCGTACCCTCGACCTTTTCCTCGAAGATGAAGGCAAGGCACTCACCCCAGGTCCAGTCTTTCTCGACTTCGAAGCCTGCAGCCTTGGCAGCGGTGCGGGCTTCCTCGTCGGTCTTCATGGCGAGGAAATCGATCCCGGTCGCTTCCTTGACGGCGTCGGGCATGGGCACGCGCTTGAACGGGCCCTTGAAAGAGATTTCCTTGTCGCCGAACATGAATTCGGTCGTGCCGTGAATGCTCATTGCCAGCTTGGTAAAGAGCCGTTCGACGAGGTCCATGATGTCCTCGTAGTCGGCATAGGCCCAGTAGCATTCCATCATGGTGAATTCAGGATTGTGCCGGGTGGAGACGCCTTCGTTGCGAAAGTTGCGGTTGATCTCGAACACCTTGTCGGTGAGGCCCGAGACCAGCGTGCGCTTCAGGAACAGTTCGGGCGCGATGCGCAGGTACATGTCGAGCTTCAGCGTGTTGTGGTGGGTCTTGAAGGGCTCGGCGGTGGCGCCGCCATAGACCGAATGCAGCATCGGCGTCTCGACTTCCATGAAGCCGTCGTCTTCCATGAAACGGCGGATACCGGAGACGATCTTCGAGCGCTGCTGGAAGCGGAGCTTCGAATCCTCATTGGTCATGATGTCGAGATGGCGCTTGCGGTAGCGCTGCTCGATGTCGGACAGGCCATGCCACTTCTCGGGCATCGGCAGCAGCGACTTGGTGAGCATGGTGATTTCCTGCGCATTGATCGACAGCTCGCCGCGCTTGGTGCGCCGGACAACACCGGTGACGCCGATGATGTCGCCGAGATCGATCAGCGGCAAAAGGTTTCTTGCCTCTTCCGGCGTGGTGTCCTTGTGGGAAAAGATCTGGATCTTGCCGCCGGCGTCATGGATATCCATGAACATGCCGGAGTTGCGCGACGAGTAGACGCGGCCGGCGACGGTGACGACATCTTCGGTCACTACGTCCGCTTCCAGGTTCTCATATTTGGTGGCGAGTTCCGCATTGGTGATCGTGCGGTGGAAATGCGCCGGATAGACGTCGCCGATCTTTTCGCGCAGCATTTTCAGTTTTTGCGCGCGCACTTCGGTGACGTCGGAGGAGAGGGCGGTTTCGGTCTTGTTGTCAGACATGGTTCAGTTCCGTCTCACGGTTCCCGGTCTCCGTCATTCCTGTGCTCGTCACAGGAATCCAGTGCGCCCAAGTCCTTGGGCGCGGGAGACCCTTGATGTTCATTCACGGCGCAGACGCGCCGTGGCTGGATTCCTGTGACAAGCACAGGAATGACGGAGGAAAGAGGTATGCTCCATCAAGTCCTGCGTGTCCTGCCGTCCGAAAACGGCGACCTTCTATTTCGAGCCAGCCATCGACGCAGCTACCTGCCCCGCCACCTTCAACCGCTGGCGCACGACCGAACGGCCGAGAATCGCCATCGAGTCAAACAGTGGCAGCGAGCGGGTCGAGCCGGAGACGGCGACGAACAGCGGTGCGACGATGACCTTGAGCTTCTTGCCCATGCGTTCGGAAATCGCGCGTAGTTCGGCTTCGATCGACTCGACGTTCCATTCGAGGATCTTTTCCAGATCCGGCTGGACTGTGTTGAAAATCTCGACCAGTTCTTCCGGCGTCGATTTGACCTTGGCGAAGGAGGAGGCGTCAAGCGCGAGATCGGACTTGAACAGAAAGCCTGCCAGGTCCGGCAGTTCGCCCAGCTTGGAGATGCGCGACTGCGAGAGCTTGAGGCCCTGCTTGATACGGTCGTTTTCCATTGCCCAGGACAGCACGCGGGCGGCGAATTCGTCTTCGGTCAGGCCTTCGCGCAGCCACCGGCCGTTCAGCCAGTCGAGCTTCTGGATGTCGAAGATCGCGCCGGCCTTGGAGAGGTTGGCAGGATCGAATTTTTCGGCCAGCTGATCCATGGTCAGCATTTCCTCGCCTTCGGCGATCTGCACGAAGAACAGGCCGAGGAAGTTCATCAGCGCTTCCGGCAGGTAGCCGAGAGCGGTGTAATAGGAGATCGAGGTCGGGTTCTTGCGCTTCGACAGCTTCGACTTGTCGGCATTGCGCATCAGCGAAAGATGCATGAACACCGGCGGCTCGAGGCCGAGATACTGGTAGATCAGAATGTGCTTCGGCACCGAGGACAGCCATTCCTCGCCGCGCGCCACATGGGTGATCTTCATCAGATGATCGTCGACGACATTGGCCATGTGATAGGTCGGCATGCCGTCGGCCTTGAGCAGGACCTGCATGTCGACCGCATCCCACGGTATATCGACTTCGCCGTAGACGCCGTCGACGAACTTGCAGGAGCCTTCGGTCGGGATCTTCATGCGCACGACGGTTGGTTCGCCGGCAGCCATGCGGGTCGTGACTTCCTCTGCCGAAAGCGTCAGGCAGCGGCCGTCATACTTTGGCGGCTTGCCGGCGGCGCGCTGGGCTTCCCGCATTTCGGCCAGCCGTTCGGGCGTGCAGAAGCAACGAAAGCCGTGGCCGTTGGAGACGATCTTCTCGACGAAGGGGAGGTAGGTGTCCTTGCGGTCGCTCTGGCGATAAGGGCCATAGGGACCGCCGATATCCGGGCCTTCCGACCATTTCAGGCCGCACCATTTCAATGCGTCGAGAACCTTCGTCTCGAATTCGGGCGTCGAGCGGGTCGCATCGGTGTCTTCGATGCGCAGGATGAACTCGCCACCCATCTTCTGCGCGAAGAGATAGTTGAACAGCGCGATATAGGCGGTACCGACATGGGGCTCGCCGGTGGGAGAAGGTGCGATGCGCACCCGGACTGGTCTGTCTGTCATGATCCTGGCCCGTGCTTTACGTGCTTTCGGCCTTCCAACCGGTGAGGGATATCCGGACGCGAAGGCGCATGCTTTTAAGGGAAGGAAGTGCCCGATCGATGCCTGAAACGGCGGAAAATACCGGAAATTCCATATGGCTGGCGTGAGACCATATTCAAAAGGGCGCGTCAAGGAAAACTGCGCTGCGATAGGGGACGGCAGCCGTTCAAAAGGCGGTTGACAAAATCTCCGATGCGATCTACTTAACCCATAAGTTAATTAACTTTCTGGTTTAATAAATGGCCGACGATCGCCTCAGCACAACCCTATCGGCCCTTGCCGATCCCACACGCCGGGCGATCCTGGCGCGGTTGGCCTTGGGGGAGGCGCCCGTCAACGAACTGGCAGAGCCTTTCGCCATGAGCCTGCCGGCCGTTTCCAAGCATCTGAAGGTGCTGGAAAAAGCCGGCCTGATCAGCCGGGGGCGGGAGGCGCAATGGCGACCCTGCAAGCTTGAGGCGGGACCGCTGAAGGATATCAATGCCTGGCTCGATAACTACAGGCAATTTTGGGAGGAGAGTTTCGACAGGCTCGATCTCTACCTGCAAAAACTTCAAAAGGGAGATGGGAATGACCGCAAGAGCTGAATTCGTGCCGCCCGACAAGGCCAACCTCGTCTTGACCCGGACGTTCAACGCTCCGGCGGCGCTGGTCTACAAGGTCTGGACCGATCCGTATCATCTGGCCCAGTGGTGGGGACCGCACCACTTCACAAATCCTGTCTGCGAAGTCGATCTGAGGTCGGGAGGCGTTATTCGCATCCACATGAAGGGGCCAGACGGGCAGATGTATCCGTCGAACGGCACCTTCAAGGAGATCGTCGAAAACGAACGTCTGGTCTTTACCAGCACGTATGACGGCGAGGACGGCGTGCCGATGCTGGAAGCGCTCAATACTGTGACCTTCATAGAGAAGGACGGCAGGACCGTGTTGACCCTGCACGCGCAGGTGCTCCGGGCGACCGAAGCCGTGCTGCCCGCCCTTGATGGCATGGAAGAAGGCTGGAGCCAGAGCCACGAAAAGCTCGCAGCCGTCATCGCCAGCGCTGCCAACGCCTGAAATCTTATCGAACCGAAATTCCCCTGAAGTGCGCGTCAGCCTCTTCAGGGGAGCCGACTTCAATACTCAACAGGAACCCGAATATGCTGAAAATTCTATTGATTATCCTTGCCGTCATCGTTGTGCTGCTGCTCGCCGTCGTCGTGTTCGCATCGACCAAGCCCGATACGTTCCATGTCGAGCGCAGCGCGGCCATCAATGCGCCGCCGGAAAAGATCTACCCGCTGATCAATGACTTCAACCAATGGCAGTCCTGGTCGCCTTACGAAAAGAAGGATCCGGCCATGAAGCGCACGTTCGATGGCGCGACAAGCGGCCAGGGCGCCGTCTACAGCTGGGACGGCAACAACAATGTCGGCGCGGGCCGCATGGAGATCACCGAAGCGGCGCCGTCGTCCAAGGTGCAGATCAAGCTCGATTTCATCCGCCCGTTCGAGGGACACAACGTCGCCACGTTCACGCTTTCGCCGGCGACACAAGGCACGACGGTCACCTGGGCGATGGACGGACCGAGCCCGCTCATTGCCAAGGTCATGGGGCTGTTCTTCAACATGGACACGATGATCGGCGGCGATTTTGCCCAGGGGCTGGAAAACCTGAAGGCGATCGCCGAGAGGTAGGCCGCATAGGCGGGAACCATTGCTGGCCTGGTCCGTTTTCCCAATGAGGAATGCGGGTCGTGCCAACCGGACCCGAGGGAGATGGAGAACGCGGAGATTTTTCCGGTTTCTCTTCGCGGCCAACGAAAAGGCAGGCGAGCTTCTTACCCCTTCGGCTTGGTATCCTCAGTATGCGTACACTTCGAATTGCCCCGGGATCAATGTCCCGGGGCTTTTTGATGTGGAATTCGCCGGTCTCCGATCATTGCAAAAACGGCTTCTTTCAATTAGGAGAGGGGCGTCGAAAAAGGCAGGACCGGATATGGTAAGCCCGGTCCCTTGAGGGATACCCCAAGCTCTGCTCGAACTCATGTTCGAACCCGCGGCGTAGTCCCGATGCACCCGCATCGGTCTGCGGCGGGCTGTGCCTTCGGTTTCGTGCGATCCGCCGTCAATTTTTTTGAGAAAACGGAGATTGCACATGCGATTGAATCATATCGACCTTTATAGCGCCGACGTCGCCGCGACGGCGGCTTTCTTCCTTGATCATCTCGATCTTCTGCTGGTCGAGAAACGCGGCAACGATCAGTTCTACCATCTGACGGATGGTTCCGGCATGGTCTTCGTGGTCAGCCCACCGATCGAAAAGCTCGGTGGAGCCGATCAGGTCACTCTCGGCTCACAGACATATCATATCGGCTTTATTCTGCAGAGTTCCGCTGAAGTGGACGGCATCTTCGGAAAGCTTGCGATCGCTGGCTTCTCTGCGGCGGCACCTCGAAGCATGCATGGTGCCTATGCCTTCTATGTCACCATCCCCGGCAATATTCTGGTGGAATTCGCTCATCGGCCCGCCGACCTGACGTCATGAAAAAAAGGGAGCGCAGCCAAAAAGCTGCGCTCCCCTTCGAACGACAAACCCAGGCGCTCGGCCCCGATCCTACCGGATCATCAGTGCTTTGTAGCCTTGTCCCGTTGACGCTTGCGGCGGGACAGCATGTTGAGCACCTCGACCAGCGCCGAGAAGGCCATCGCCGCGTAGACGTAGCCCTTTGGAACATGGAAGCCCATGCCTTCGGCAATCAGCGTTGTGCCGATCATCAGCAGGAAGCCGAGGGCCAGCATGACGATGGTCGGGTTCTTTTCGATGAAGCGGGCAAGCGGCCCGGATGCCACGAGCATAACGGTCACTGCGAAGATGACCGAAACGATCATGATCGGAAGATGCGGGGTCATGCCGACGGCTGTGATGATGCTGTCGATCGAGAAGACGAGGTCGAGGACCAGAATCTGGCCGATGGCGGCAGCGAAGGTGGTGGTGCCGGCCTTGGCAAGCGCATCCTCTTCATGATCCACCGGATCGACGGTGTGATGGATTTCCTTCGTCGCCTTCCAGACGAGGAAGAGACCACCGGCAATGAGGATCATGTCCTTCCAGGAATAGCCGTGTCCGAAGAGGTCAAACACCGGCTCGGTCAGCTGGACAATCCATGCGACGGTTCCGAGCAGCCCGAGCCGCATGATCAGCGCCAGCCCGATGCCGATGCGGCGTGCCTTTTCGCGATTTTCGGGTGGAAGCTTATTGGTCAGGATCGAGATGAAAATGAGATTGTCGATGCCAAGTACGACTTCCATCACGATCAGCGTGATGAGGGCGATCCAGGCGGTTGGATCTTGCATGAGGAGCACAATGTCCTGCATCGGGGGTAGTTCCTTCCTCGATTCAAAGGGCACATAAGGGAACCCGCGCAACCGATCGGCTGCGCGGGCGAAACTGATTTTCTCTATGTATGCGGAAATGGCGCCAAGGCAAGCGCTGAACGCCCTTCAGGCGGGCCGTGATACCGTTAACTCTTTACCGGAATCCATATTTCCGTCAGCCCCATGCCCGTCCGGGGATCGAACCGGCCGTCATAGCGTTCCATCAGGTCCGGAAGCCCGGCGTGCTGATAGCCCGATTTCGGGAGCCATTCCGTGAAGATCGCATCGCAGGTGGTGTGGATACCGGAAATATGGCCGCGATGCGCAAACACCGCAAAGGTCTGGGCGGGAAGCTTCAGGTGCTTGAATCCATCCGGCAGTCCGTCGACATCGTGCACTTCAACGGCGGACATATATTGGAAGCTGCTGTCCTGGCCGTCCTCCTGCGTGCAGATGCCGTAGGCGAAATTGCCGATCTGGCCCGGAATAGTGCCGAAATGCTCGTTGAATTGCTGCCATAACGAGGGAATGCCGGCATTGCCGCCGTAGCTGTAGGTCTGCTGCAGCCCGGCCATCAGCATGGCAGGTGCGGTTTCAAAGCGGGGCTCGTCAAGTCTGGGAAGAGGTGCGGTGTTCATGCGGATAGGCTCCATAAGATCGAGATCGCCAATGTGCATCCGGTTGCGAACCTCTTCCGGCGTCACGCCGAAATGATCGCGGAAGGCACGGGTGAAGGCTTCATGCGAGCTGTAACCCGCATCAAGGGCGACTGCGAGAATGCTGGATGCACCGCCGGCAAGCGACAAAGCCGCGGCGCTCAGGCGCCGGGCTCTGATATAACCACTGATGGAGCAGCCCGTTGCCAGGCCGAAGACACGCGACAGGTGATAGCGGGAAAGCCCCGCCGTCTCCGCGATCTCCTCCAACGAAATATCCCTGGCGAAATGACTCTCGATGAACCAGAGCGCCTTGCCGATTGCATTCATCCAACCTCCCGCAGCAAACCGGATACCGTCTTAGCGCCGATCGTCGGAGCGCATTTGATCGTGGTTGCTGGATTGATGCCGGCATATGCGCGGGCTGGCAGCTTTCAGGCGCCTGTGGTCTGCCGTGCCCCGTATGCGGCCATGAAAACACGAACGGCGCCGCTGATGACGCGATCGATTTCCTCCGGCGGCGGCGGGGTCTCCATGGTTCCGAAAAGGCGGAACTTGAAGAAGCCGCCACTGGAAAGATCGAGAAACTGGCCAGCCGCCAGATCGAGGTCATCGATCTTAAGGCTGCCCATGTCGACTTGGTGTGCCAGGAACTCCTGGATGAGCGTTCGCAGATTTTCCGGTCCTTTGAAGAAGCGCTTGCACAGATCAGGCATGCGATCGCGGACACCGAGAACGGTGCGCATCGCGGTGATCACCTTTTCATCGGTCATATGCGTGACGAAGCTGACGCCGAATTTATAAAGGCCGGTTTCGACATCCTCATGGGCGGCCAGCACCGTGCGAACCGCCGCGAGAAAAAGAGCCCGCTCCTTTTCGATCATTGCCGAAAACAGGTCTTCCTTGTTCTGGAAGTAGACGTAGATGGTGCCCTTGGAAACGCCGGCTTCCCGCGTTATGTCGTTCATGCTGGCAGCATCGAACCCGACGTTCATGAAGACGCGCTTGGCACCCTCGATGATCTGTTCGCGTTTCGCCGGATCTTCCCCGGCGGCCCTGCGCCCGGGAAGAGTGGATGGATCAACCGAACCACTGTCGCTGCCTACGGTTTCCATCAATTTTTCGTCTTGTCCGGACATTCTTGTCTCGTTGTTAACTTTTCGAACCAATCGGTTCGATTTGACTTGATATGCGGCCGAATTCGCATTATGTCAATCGAACTGAACGGTTCGGTTCAAATCTCCCACAATAGGGCTGGTAGTGCAATATGTCAGTTTCAAGCAAATCCGGTGCTGCCCATGTTCGCCCTGTCGGGGACGATTTTGAGGCTCCGCAGGAACAGGTGTCGGCGCCGGAAGCCAAGAGCGTAGCCGAGCCCGTCGCCGAAGCGCAGGCGGTGCCGCAAGCTGTTGTCGCCGCAGAAAAGCCCGCGCCCACGCGCCGCAAGATCGTGATGCCAGTAATCGTCATTGCCGCGCTCGCCGCCGCTGGCTGGTACGGTTACGAATGGTGGACCAACGGCCGTTTCATGATCTCGACGGACGATGCCTATATCGAGGGCGATATCGCGTCGATTTCGCCGAAGGTCTCCGGTTATATCGAAAAGGTCAATGTCGTTGCCAACCAGCACGTCAAGGCCGGCGACGCGCTGATCACCCTCGACAAGGAAGACTACCGGATCGCTGCCGACCAGGCGCAGGCGCAGATCGATACGGAGAGGCTCTCCCTGAAGCGTTTTGATGCGCAGATTGCAGGCGCTGAAGCCAGCGTGCAGCAGGCAGAAGCTCAGAAAACCGCCCTTGAGGCGACCGTCCGGGGTGCCGAAATCACGCTCGCGCGTGCCAGCGACCTCCAGTCAAAGGCAGTCGGTACGGTCGCCTCCCTCGATGATGCCAAGGTTGCGGTCGATCAGGCCAAGGCCAATCTCGTCGGCGCAGATGCCAGTATCGCGACTGCCAAGGCCAACATCGCCGTTCTGGTCGCCCAGCGCGCCGAGGCTGAAAGCACGATCCGTTCGCTGCAGCTCGCCCATGACAAGGCTGTGCGCGATCTGGGTTTCACGGTTCTGAAAGCACCCTATGACGGCATCATCGGCAATCTTGCGGTGCAGGACGGCGATCTGGTCTCCGCCGGCCAGCGGTTGGCGGCCCTTGTTCCTGTCGATCAGCTCTATATCGACGCCAACTTCAAGGAAACGCAGATCGCCCACATGGTTCCGGGCTCGAAGGTCAACATCCACGTGGATGCCTTCGACGAAGAGCCGATCGTCGGTACGGTCCAGTCGATTTCGCCGGCCTCCGGTTCGGTGTTCTCGCTGCTGCCGGCCGAAAACGCTACGGGCAACTTCACCAAGGTGATCCAGCGCGTTCCGGTTCGCATCGTCTTCCCGAAGGAAGTGCTTGATAGCGGCCGCCTGCACGCGGGCCTGAGCGTCGTCGTCGATGTCGATACGCGCACCGCGCCGAAGACGCAGGATACCGCTGCGGTCAAGTGATCCGTGTGCCGCGCCATTTGAGGCGCGGCTTCAACGGTCGATAAACGGCCCGGGCCGATGCGCCGGGACCATGTGATGCACCATTTTTCATGACCACGATGGCTGCCCTGTTCACCTAAACAAGGGGCACGCCAGGAGCAACGCCGATGGCTGCCACTGCAACAGCGGGTACGATGCCGCTTCCTGCCGCCCGCGCGGAAGAGAAGATGGATCCGAAACGGCTGATCGCCTTCTTCGCGATGGTCTTCGGCATGTTCATGTCGATCCTCGACATCCAGATCGTCTCGGCCTCGCTGGCCGAAATCCAGGCAGGCCTCTCGGCCGGTTCCGACGAAGTTGCGTGGGTCCAGACGGCCTATCTGATCGCCGAAGTCATCATGATCCCGTTGTCCGGCACGTTGGCCCGCATCGTCTCCACGCGTGTGTTGTTCTCGGTCTCTGCCGCAGGTTTCACCTGCGCCAGCGTTCTCGCTGCCACAGCGACCAACATAGACCAGATGATCGTCTACCGTGCACTGCAGGGGTTCATCGGCGGCGGCATGATCCCGTCCGTCTTCGCAGCCGCTTTCACGATCTTTCCACCCTCCAAGCGCAGTATCGTCTCGCCGATCATCGGTCTTGTCGCGACGCTGGCACCGACCATCGGCCCGACGGTCGGCGGTTATCTCAGCCACGCCTTCTCCTGGCACTGGCTGTTCCTCATCAATGTCATTCCCGGCATCATCGTCACCATCGTCACCTGGAATTTCATCGATTTCGATAAGCCGGAACTGAGCCTGTTCAAGAAGTTCGACTGGTGGGGCCTGCTGTCGATGGCGGTTTTCCTCGGCACGCTGGAATATGTGCTGGAGGAAGGCAACAAGAACGACTGGTTCAGTGACGAAACCATCTTCATCGCGGCGATTGCATCCGCAACCGGCGCTCTGGTCTTCTTCTACCGTGCGTTCAAGGTCGATTTCCCCATTGTCGATCTCAGGGCCTTCGCCAATCGAAATTTTGCCTTCGGGTCGCTGTTTTCGTTCGTCATGGGCATCGGGCTCTACGGTCTGACCTATCTCTACCCGGTCTATCTCGGCCGTATCCGCGGCTATGATTCGCTGATGATCGGCGAAACGATGTTCGTCTCGGGCCTTGCGATGTTCTGTACTGCGCCGATCGCCGGCAAGGTGTCGACCAAGCTCGATCCGCGCATCATGATGGCCATCGGCTTTGCCAGCTTTGCCATGGGCACCTGGCTCATGAGTTCGCTGACGGCGGACTGGGATTTCTACGAGCTTCTGCTGCCGCAGATTCTGCGCGGGTTCGGACTGATGATGTGCATGGTGCCGATCAACAATGTCGCGCTCGGTACTCTGTCGCCCGCCCGTATTCGCGGCGCTTCCGGTCTGTTCAACCTGACGCGCAACCTCGGCGGCGCCGTCGGTCTCGCCGCGATCAATACCATTCTGACGCAGCGCCAGGAGGAGCACTACGCCCGCCTGCAGGAACATGTGCAATGGGGCAATCCGGAAGCGATGGATCAGCTCAACAACATGATCGCCAAATACAATTCGCATGGCCTCGACGGTGCGACCATCGCCATCCAGAAGCTGTCCGGAATAGTGACCCAGCAGGCGCTGATCATGTCGTTCATCGATGTCTTCCTGATCCTCACCGGCCTGTTCGGTGCGTTGGTCTTCTGCGCTTTCCTGATCAAGAAGCCGCAGGCCGTGCCATCCGGCGGCGGAGGTGGCGGCCACTAAAGAGCTGTACGCAACCGCGATCATCGTCCAGAATGCCCTGAAGACATGACTTCAGGGCATTTGCATGAGTGGTACCGGTTTCTTTCCTCTGTCCCGACGATCGCTTTTCGCCGGCGTCTTCGGTCTTGCTGCCTTGCCGGCCAGACCCGCGTTTTCGACAGTCCCAGCAAATCCCCGGTTTCCGGCGATCGATGCAACCTTCATCTTCACCGCAGATGTCCACACTTGCCTCCTTTCCGGCGGAACCCTCAGCCCGAATTGCGCGGACGAAGGCAAAACCGACGCCAACCTTCTCAGGCATGTGGCCGCGGTGAACCGCATTGCGGAGTATAAATGGCCAACAGAGATCGGCGGCGTGGCCTCCGGGCTTGCGGGTGCAGGAAAAGAAATTGCCACGCCGCTCGGCATCGTGATTGGCGGTGACATGACCGACGACGGCGGCGGCCAGGTGAAGGTTCCCGGCGAAGGCCATCAATTGCTGCAATTCTCCAGCCGCTACCAGCAGGGTGTCGGCCCCGACCGGGTGCACTTCCCGGTCTATAACGGCCTTGGCAATCACGATCTCGATCAGGACGGCGCGCCGCCGCATGTCGACTGGTATCGCCGCGAACTGCGCGACTATGTCGAACTCAATCACCGCCAGACCGTGTTCTACAAGCCGCCGGTGCCGGTCGCCAATTATGATATCGATTCCGACAATTATTCCTGGGACTGGGGCGGGCTGCATCTGGTGCAGTTGCAGCGCTTCGGCGGCGATACCAGCAAGGGTGCCATCAGCGGGCTGGACTGGCTGAAGCAGGATCTCGCCAACTTCGCAGCCGATGGCCGCCCGGTCGTCCTGTTCCAGCACTATGGCTGGGATCCGTTCTCGCTGGAGAAATGGGATCCGGCGAAGATGACCTTTGATGACGAGGGTTCCGGGCATGCCCACTGGTGGAGCGAGGACGACCGTGCGGCCCTGCTTGCGGTGCTTAAAGGTTATAATGTCATCGGTCTGTTTCACGGGCACGAGCACGATACACCGATGATCTACAAGCAGGGCGACCTCGATCTGTTCAAGCCGATCGCCACCTATATGGGCGGTTTTGCGCTCGCCCATGTCACTGCGGATTACATGGATGTCGTCCTCGCGCAGGCGCATGGGAATACCGGTGAGGTGACGTTTCTCAAGGCGTTCAGCAAACGGATTTCCTGACATCCAGGACGGCAATCAATCGAAGTCGGGCCTAGAAAAAATTTTCTGATTTACGTACATCAAATTTTCCTCTAAGGCTCTTTCCCGGAGGAAACATGCGCCCGACAGTTCACGATATTGCTGCTGCGGCAGGGGTCAGCCTTGCGACCGTCGACCGGGTTTTGAACCGGCGTCCCGGTGTGCGCGGGGTCACCCGCGAAAAGGTAGAGCAGGCGATCGAGCGCATCGGTTACATCAGAGACGTGGCGGCTGCGAACCTTGCCAAGAGCCGTGTCTACCCCTTCGTCTTCATCCTGCCATCCGGCGACAATTCCTTCATGCGCGGGCTCGAAGCGCAGGTGCGTGCAGCAATCGTCCGTTCGTCGGCGGAGCGCACGGCAATTTCCATCGTCAATGTCCCCGCCTTCAATCCCGAGGCGCTGGTCTCAGCGCTGGATGAGGCGCGCGCGGCGTCGCCTGCCGGTGTCGCGGTCGTGGCGATCGATTCTCCCGATGTCATTGCCGCTGTCGATCGCCTGCGGGCCGAGCGTATCCCGGTCGTGACACTGGTGTCCGATCTGGCCGGTTCGTTGCGTGATCATTTCGCAGGCGTCGACAACATTGCGGCGGGCCGCACGGCGGCGAGCCTGATGGGCCGCTTTCTCGGAGGCCGTCCAGGGCCGGTCGCGGTGCTGGCCGGTTCCATGCTGGTGCGCGACCATCGCGAACGGCTCGATGGATTCAGTGCGGTCATGAATGAGAGTTTTCCGGGCCATGCCCTGTTGCCTGTCCTCGAAGGGCAGGACGATCCTGCCCTGGCTGAACGGCTTGTTGGCGAAGCGCTTGCGGCATCGCCGGAGATCGCGGGCATCTACAGCCTCGGTGCCGGCAATCGCGGACTGATCGCGGCCTTGAAACGGCGAAGGAATGGCGTGCCGGTGTGCGTGATCGCGCATGAACTGACGCGGCATACACGGGCGGCACTCAACGATGGGCTGATCGACGCGATCCTCAACCAGGATGCCGGCCATGAGGTGCGCAGCGCCATCCGCGTGCTGAAGGCCAAGGCCGATGGCGTCGCGGTGATCGGTGCGCAGGAGCGCATCCGGATCGACATTTTCCTGAAAGATAACCTGCCCTTCGAGCAGGATGGCGATGAACATCAAGAGCCCGAACCGGGCAGACAAGACTAGGGAGACCATCATGTATCTGGGCATCGACCTCGGCACATCCGGGGTGAAGGCACTGCTGATTGATGACGGACAGAAGGTTGTCGGCTCCGCATCCGGCGCCATGGATGTTTCGCGCCCGCATCCCGGCTGGTCGGAGCAAGACCCGGCGCACTGGATCAGGGCAACGGAAGAGGCAATCGCCGGTTTGAAGGCCTCGCATCCGGTCGAGCTCGCAGCTGTCAAGGGCATCGGCCTGTCCGGCCATATGCATGGGGCGACATTGCTGGATGATCAGGACCAAGTCCTGCGCCCTTGCATTCTCTGGAACGATACCCGCAGCGCAAGCCAAGCCGCGGCATTGGACGCGGACCCGCAGTTCCGCGCGCTGACCGGCAACATCGTCTTCCCCGGCTTCACCGCGCCAAAGCTCGTCTGGGTCGCTGAAAACGAGCCGGACATCTTTGCGAGGGTACGCTGGGTCCTTCTGCCCAAGGATTATCTGCGCCTCTGGCTGACCGGCGAGCACATCTCCGAAATGTCGGATTCGGCCGGCACCGCCTGGCTCGATACCGGCAAGCGTGGTTGGTCTGACAGTCTGCTTTCCGCGACCGGCCTCGACAGGAAGCAGATGCCCGACCTCGTCGAAGGCACCGAGCATGGCGGTACGCTGAAGGGCGATCTGGCGGCAAAATGGGGAATGAACGCGAATGTCGTCGTCGCCGGTGGCGCGGGGGACAATGCGGCGTCTGCCTGTGGCATGGGCACGGTCGGCGAAGGTCATGCCTTCGTCTCGCTCGGCACCTCCGGCGTGCTGTTCGCCGCCAATTCCAGCTATCTGCCCAATCCCGCCAGCGCCGTTCACGCCTTCTGCCACGCGCTGCCCAACACCTGGCACCAGATGGGTGTCATCCTGTCGGCAACCGATGCGCTCAACTGGCATTCCGGCGTCACCGGCAAGAGCGCTGCGGACTTGACGGCTGAACTCGGCGATACGCTCAAGGCACCAACCGGCGTAACGTTCCTGCCCTATCTCTCAGGCGAGCGTACGCCGCACAACGATGCAGCCATCCGCGGCGTCTTTGCCGGGCTTGGCCATGAAAGCAGCCGTGTCGTCCTGACCCAGGCGGTGCTGGAGGGCGTGTCCTTCGCACTCCGCGACAGTCTTGAGGCATTGAAAGCCGCCGGCACCAGCCTCTCCCGCGTCACCGCCATCGGCGGCGGCTCGCGCTCGCGCTACTGGCTGAAATCGATCGCAACCGCGCTCGACCTGCCGGTCGACGTTCCGGCAGATGGCGATTTCGGCGCCGCTTTCGGCGCCGCCCGTCTCGGCCTGGTCGCCGCCACCAAAGCCGACCCACTCTCGGTCTTCACAGCGCCGGTGACCGCCGAAACCGTCCAGCCGGACGTTTCGCTGCGCGGCGCCTACGAGGATGCTTATCACCGCTATCGCCGCCTCTATCCGGCGATCAAGTCGGCGACTGCAAACTAGAAGTTGCCCCTCACCCTAACCCTCTCCCCGCAAGCGGGGAGAGGGGACAACAGAAGGTGCGGCATCTCCTTCGCCCCGCTTGCGGGGAGAAGGTGCCCGAAGGGCGGATGAGGGGCAGAACCATACACTCGAATTCCAATCCAAGGAGACAAGACCATGAGCACCGGTTTTTTCGGCGATATCGCCAAGATCAAGTATGAAGGCCCCGACAGCACCAACCCGCTGGCCTATCGCTACTATCAGCCCGACGAGATCGTCATGGGCAAGCGGATGGAAGACCATCTGCGCTTCGCGGTTGCCTATTGGCATACTTTCACCTGGCCCGGCGGCGATCCCTTCGGCGGTCAGACATTCCTGCGTCCCTGGTTCGAAGACACGATGAAGGCTGCCAAGCTGAAAGCCGATGTCGCCTTCGAATTCTTCCAGCTGCTCGGCGTTCCCTATTACTGCTTCCACGACGCCGACGTGCGCCCGGAAGGCAAGAACTTCGCCGAGAACACCAAGAACCTCAACGAGATCGTCGATTATTTCGCCGAGAAGCAGGCCGCGACCGGCGTCAAGCTGCTCTGGGGCACCGCGAACCTCTTCTCCAACCGCCGCTTCATGTCAGGTGCCGCAACCAATCCGGATCCGGATGTCTTTGCGTTCTCTGCTGCGACCGTGAAGACCTGCATGGATGCAACGAAGAAGCTCGGTGGCGAGAACTATGTTCTCTGGGGCGGCCGCGAAGGCTACGAGACCTTGCTCAACACCGATCTCAAGCGCGAACTCGACCAGCTTGGCCGCTTCCTCAATCTCGTCGTCGAGTATAAGCACAAGATCGGCTACAAGGGCACGATCCTGATCGAGCCGAAGCCGCAGGAGCCGACCAAGCACCAGTACGACTACGACGTCGCGACGGTCTATGGCTTCCTCAAGAAGAACGGCCTTGAAAACGAAGTGAAGGTCAATATCGAGCAGGGCCACGCGATCCTTGCCGGCCATTCCTTCGAGCATGAACTGGCGCTTGCCAATGCGCTCGGTATCTTCGGCTCGATCGACATGAACCGCAACGACTACCAGTCCGGCTGGGATACCGACCAGTTTCCGAACAACGTTCCGGAAATGGCACTCGCCTATTACCACGTTCTGGAAGGCGGCGGCTTCAAGACCGGCGGCACCAACTTCGATTCGAAGCTGCGCCGCCAGTCGCTCGATCCGGCAGATCTGCTGATCGGCCATATCGGCGGCATGGATTGCTGCGCCCGCGGTCTGAAGGCGGCCGCGAAGATGATCGAGGACAAGGCACTCTCCAAGCCGCTCGCCGATCGCTATGCCGGCTGGGATTCGGCCGAAGGCCAGAAGCTGCTCGCCGGCGGCTACTCGCTGGATGAAATCGCGCAGTGGGTCGAAGCCAAGGACGTCAACCCGCAGCCGCGATCCGGGAAGCAGGAACTGCTGGAAAACGTCGTCAACCGCTACGTCTGATACGGCTTGGTTTTCGAGGAAGGACCGGGGAGCGAAAGCTTCCCGGCCTTTTGTTGTGAGAGAAGACCCAACGGGCCTCCTCTGAACGAGCCCCTGCCGCCGATGGCGTGCTGTTGATCCGCTCTGCGTTCAATCACCGCGCGGATGCTGTTTTCGTCGCCCGCAGTTGGGCGGTCGACATGTTCAGAACCACGGCGGCAAGAATGAGGGCCTTCAACGCCTCTTCATCAATCTTGTCGCCCTCGTGGAAATCGATGGCGCGCCTGGTATTGCCTTCGAGGCTGGAGTTGAAGAGGCCCAAAGGGTCCTCCAAGGAGGCACCTTTGGCGAAGGTCATCTTCACGGCATTCTTATAGGTCTCACCGGTGCAGATGATTCCGGCATGCGACCATACCGGAACGCCTCTCCACTTCCACTCTTCAACCACTTCGGGGTCGGCCTGCCTGACAAGGGTTCGGAGTCGGCCAAGCATCTCGCCCCGCCAGCTGCCCAGCTCCCTGATTCTTTCGTCGATCATCTCTGATGGAGACACTTCTTTCCGGGGCTCGTTCTTGCTCATCGTGTTCATTCCCCTGCGCTGGCGCGTCGTTCGCTGCGCCATCTGGCGGTATAAGGTGTCACGAACATGTACAGACCGCTGAACAGGAGCAGGAAGAGTGGAGCCAGCGGCGAGTAGACCAGCCAGAGGGGAGGCTCCCCCAGTGCACGTGCGACGAAATTGGCGATGACGGTCACCGTAAAGGCAATGGACAGCCAACGGTGGCCCTGCCGAACCCATATGTTCATATTCACTGAAACCTCCTTATGATAATGCGCCGAAGCGGATCGGGCGAATTTAGCGCACAGATTTCAGTCGATCCGTGCCAGGACCTGCTCCAGATTTGCAAAGAACTTCGGCCACCCGTACGTGGCGCCCTGGTAGGCCTGCTGCTGATCCGGCCGGAAGCCAGACTGCTCCACGCGAAGGTGGGTCCCAGTGCTCGTTGGGGCGAGACGCCAGGTGACGACACTCTCGAGACCATGGGCATCCCAAGTGTAACACAGCGTCTTGTTTGGCTCGACTTCCAGAACCTTGCAGTCAACAGAGCCCCACTCTGCGCTAAGTTTGAAATTGTAGTCCACGACGGGCTTGAAGTCGCTCTTCATGAGCCATTCCTCGATCAGGTGTGGTTGCGTGAGCGCGCGCCAGATCTTTTCCGGCGGAAAAGCCAGCTCCCGTTCGACAACGACGGAGAGTCTTTCGGTTGAGATTTCGTTCATTGGTCCATCCTTTTGAGTAAATCTTCGAGGTGATCGAACCGGGTCTCCCAGAAGCTGGCCATTTGGCTTGTCCAGTCGACCAGAGGGGCCAAAGCGCCGCGTTGCGCGCTATAATGCGTCTGGCGTCCTTCGTGGCGGTCGCACACCATCCCGGCTCGTTTCAGAACCGCAAGGTGCTTCGAGACGACCGGTTGCGAGACCCCGGCCCGAGCGGTCAGAGCCCCGACCGTCTTTTCTCCTTCGCGGCACAGCCGTTCGAAAAGGGCCCGCCGAGTGGGATCGGCGAGCGTTTTGAAGAGTACATCGTGAGTGTGGGACATCTTGAATTCATACCTCTACGGCTATTGATTAACGTATAGCCGTAGAGGTATGAATGAGTCAAGCGGTAGCGTGGATTGGCACAATGAGGGACTTCACGGGAGTCTCCGGCCATGTGTGCTGGAGAAGGTCTCTTCCATCGATTGCGGAGTTCATCGCGCAGTCAGCGCGTCGTCCATTCCCGTGACGGCGCGGAGACGGAATTGCGCACCACAAGATCCGGCCGCAGGAGAATCTCCGTCTCGGCAGGCTGGCCATCGGAAAGGAGTTCCAGCAGCAGCGCCATGGCATGCTTGCCGATCAACGTGCGCGGCTGGCGGATCGTGGTCAGCGCCGGAGACATGAAGGCGGCCTGCGGCACGTCGTCGAAACCCGTCACCGAAAAGTCCCGCGGAATATCATAGCCGCGCGCGCCCAGGCCGATCATCACGCCGATCGCGGTCTGGTCGTTGACGCACATGAAGGCCGTCGGCAGCGTGTCGCGCATGAAAAGCTGTTCGACCGCCAGCCTGCCGCTTTCGATCGTGCCGTCGCCTTCAAGCACGATGCGCAGATCGGCGCCGACGCCTGCCGCGTCCATTCCTGCCTCGTAGCCCATGCGCCGCCTGGTATAGGCCAGCCGCGTGCGGGAATCGCCGATGAAGGCGATCTTGCGATGGCCTTCGGCGAGCAGAAGGTCGACCGCCTTGCGGGCACCTTCGATATCGTCGACACCGACATAGGGAATGCCGCCGTTGAAGACCGGTTCGAAGACACCGACGCTGGGCGGTAATCGGGCGGTCATGGTCTGATGGCCGAATGGCAGGATGCCGGTGAACAGGATCAGCCCGGCCGCCTGGTTGGAGTTGAGGAATTTCAGATATTCCAGCCCGCGCTGGGCATCGTTCTGTGTGTGTCCGATCAGCACGCCATAACCGTGGGCGCGTGCCTCGTTTTCAAGGCCGACCAGAATGTTGGAAAAATTCGGGTCGCCGATATCGGGTGCCACAACGAGAATCATGTTCGACCGGCCGAGCCTCAAGCTGCGCGCCATGGCGTTGGTCGTATAGCCGGTGATCGCAATCGCCTGATTGACCTTGAGCCGCGTCGAGTTGGCCACTTTCTCCGGCATATGGATGGCCCGTGAGACTGTCGCGATCGAAACCTCGGCGATCCGGG
>Ga0307515_10006128_pt1 | contig 24187 bp, 26 predicted proteins | sample 17_EM_MG_FD_194513 | JGI IMG/M metagenome (GOLD analysis project Ga0307515, IMG submission 194513) | Populus trichocarpa ectomycorrhiza microbial communities from riparian zone in the Pacific Northwest, United States - 17_EM | ecosystem: Host-associated > Plants > Roots > Unclassified | place... | reverse complement strand
GAATTGTCGGGCCAAACCGAAGCAAACCCGGAAGGATGGGACACGTCCGAAAACAACGACAAGGATTCAATATCTTCGTCATCAACCCTCCACCCCCCCCCCCAATCCTCGTAGCGAGTAATGTGTAACATAGGCTCGCCGCCTCAGCACAATAATCTAGCACCCAAAAAAAAAACTACATTCCGGCCTCCCACAGCGGTCAGAGCCGCCATCCCATCCCGAAAGGAGTCGACAAACTCCTTCCTCGTCGTTCCCGAATATATTCCAGCGATTGCTACGCCTTGTTTCCCGATAACCAGATTTGGGGGGGACCAGAAGGGGGCGTGTACCAGAGCTTTGAGGACAGGATCGCGAGAGAGGATCGTTTTGTCGGGTGATAGAGAGTATGGTTCCGAGCTCGAAGGTCAGCCGCTTCGGAATTCTCGAGAGGATGTCAAGCCCTTACTATTTCCTTACCTGAAGATGGCGAACAGACTCACCCTTCCGGCTTCAACAAGGCAACGCTCTTCACTACGCAGTTTGCCCCAAGCTTATACGACCCAGTACCTAAAAGATGTCACCAGGAGCGGCCGAACGGGTCAATCACCGTGCCCAAGCGCATATACTGCTAGTCGGAACACTCACCACCCGGTGCTGCCTGAATGAACTCAGTTGTTTCGTGCAACGCGGAAGGATCCGTTTTTTACTAAGAGTTGACAGCGGAGAGTAGCGCATCGGGTAGAATTCCCGGAACTCCCTGAGCTCTAACTGGGTGTCACCATCAGCATCGAGGCACCTGCGGAGGCAAACCTTCAACCACGTACCCAACGCCGGCTGGATGTATATGAACTATGACCCGGATCCTCGGAATCAATATACCTTGAAAATTGCACTGATTTGGGTTGGAACTTCATCTCCGTGCTATGTCTGTCCATGAATCGGTCAGCAAAGAGCTAGTTTGACCGCGAAGGCGTTACATGCTGGGGGACTGGGTCGTGGGCGCTCCGGTTCGTACGCCTGATACAGTAAGGAGTGGTGAATGGGAGCTGCCATCCTAGGACCTCGGCGTCCCGGGGAACGGGGGGATAGTCCGGGTGAGTTGGGAGGCTGGCGAGACGAATTTGTGGCGAGTGTAATGCGACATAGATGGAGATATGTAATCGCTCGGGGCCGTAGGAGTGGTATTTTTTTCAGCAGTAAGTCGAAATGTTATGTGTTCCTAGACTTCGGGACACACGGTGTAGGAGGGAGCATCAAACGACTCAACAAGTGTCCGCCGCCTGACTGAGCGCTCGTTCGGAAGCTCGGACTTTCCAAATACGGGTAGAACCTGAAATGCATTGACCTGAATGCTAGCTAAACACGTTGTTAACCACGCGGGTACTTTTGGTATTGATGGAGGAGAACGCTGCTCCTTGAGGCCTGAGGTGTTGACCGACCGGACGTTCGCAGCAAAAGCTGGCTGGTGGTAAAACCTGCCACGACGGCGATCGCCGACTGAGGGAAATCAGACGCCCATTGCCCAATCACTACTTACCATCTCTCATGATCTTACGATTCACCCCGCCGAAAGCTCAAACGCAACGCGATGGTGCTGGATCAAGGATAAATGATGTATAGGAAGTCACGAATCCACAGGTAAGTAAGTTACAAGTTACATACACAGTCCGACATCGGACATTAATCACCCAGGCGGCATGACTTCAGATGACGCTCCAGGTTGTCATCCCGGATAGCCACCTCACATCCACGGGGACACAAGAGCTTGAATCGCACTTCGTGGGTGACGATGTGCTTGAATAGATACCCCTTCTCCACCTTCTCACCACACCCGTCCCAACTGCACCTCACCATCTTCACTTTCTGGCCCCTCCCCCCAGGATCCTCCGCAGGTTGATTTGACCCGGTAAGGTGCACCGCTATGTGACCTTTCCAGTCCTTGATTGTGCCCAGCGAGTAATCGAAAGCCATCCGTGTGGTGCAGTCGTTTCCCCAAAGGCATCGCATCGTCCCCGCGGGAGGGAGAGACGTCTTTGGCTTCAGGTTTGAGGCCCCGACGACGTGCTTTCGGGAGGGCTTTGGCCTCACGCCAGCGGTCTCTCGAAGCTTCCTCCTCCGTCGTTCCTTGAGAGGACTAAGGACATCCTGTGTCGGAGTGTCCTCATCGTCATCAATTTCGTCGTCGTCATCGTCGTCTTCCGGGGGCGAGGGGCGGGCATAATGCGAGTAACCTGGAAGGTGGCCAAAGATCTCGGCCGTTGAAACGCACTTCGGCCGAGACATCCGTGATGAGCTTGACTCGCACGGATCAGTCAAGCTCCACCTGGCGAGTCTAGATGGCACTTCAATGGATGTGAAGATGTTGACGGATCAAAGGTACTCACGCCATGTATGGGCTCGCTGTGTGGTTGCGGGCACGTCCGGAACCTCTGCGAATGCGAGCGGATGTGGTACCCCTACGATGAAACGATGTCGGTAAGAGTGTGGGTACGAGGAATGTCTGACATACGGTACGGTAAGTTCGTTGTGTGTTTTGGGCGAACCAAGTGGTTCCCGGAACTGAACAACAGGACTTTCCAGACCGGAGCCGGAGCCGAGTTGGGACGCAGATGTGAAGGATCCGTGATAAGACATAGTTTATGCGAAGGTAAGATTAGAAGATGCAAAAGCAAGGGACACTAAGGGGTGGTTGGACAGTAAACTAGGCTACTACGACGCCTCTTATATGTCTAGAGAGGTGGCCACATCGTATTTCCCACCATCCATGTGTGTGTTCCTTTGTGAATGCGACGACCGTGGTGATCATTTGGTCCTTTGACAGACGAAAAAGGAAATAATTCGTGGCAATAAAGCCGACTCATGGCGCGTGAACGTGGGGTGGGTCATAATTTGGCGAGCAACGGATGTGGACGCGTCGAGCGTCCGATTCGATTCGATTCAGAGGGCCCAAACGAAGTCCCCTCACCACAGTGAAGCCCTATTTGGCCACGGCCGTGGCGCGTATACTCCAAATCCCCACCTTCACGAGATCCATAAACCCAGAGAGGATCTCATGGGACGACCAAGGAAACGAACGGAAGGCGACTTGACGTCTGAACCCCATTCCCGTCCGCGTCGGACGGAAATGCGACATCAATGACTTTGGTTGATTGTGCGATAAGAAATCGAGGGTGAATAGTACGATGACGAACTATATTGTACGTAAAAGCAATAGCGTGGTAACAAAAGAAAGTAACGGTAGAAATAGAACTACGAAATAATATATCCTTTGGTCTAAATCGGAGAGTCGCAGGCGCCCTTCAATGGGGCACCGAACTCGGGAGGTGGGTAGTGGTGGACGATTCACTTGAAGATGCTCGCTTTTGAGAATACGCGCTTGGGTCGAGCGGGTTGCGGATTGAGTTTGCCCACCACGAGCTGAGCGTGGTCCGTCGTTCGCGGGCAGTTGGGAGGGATTGGATTGTGGGAACGATGGAATCAGAACGTCAATCGGTGGAAGGTAGGAGGTGGAATTGGTGAATGCGATGGGTATCCGTAGCCGACTACCAATGAGGTCTTGGTTAGTCAATCGTGAAATGGAAAGAAGAAACTGGGAGGAAACGTACCCGGTGGTAGGTCGCAGGGCCGGGTGTTGAGCTTGCACCCCCGGCAACTCTTAGGTCCTGCCCAATCCTTCTCCCCCAACAATCTTGTTTCCCCTTTGCAGCGGCTATCTCGTCCCACTTCTGCCGGTTACACTGTTTCAAGTGGTCACCGCACGCACTTGATCTGGTGAAAACAACGTTGCATTGGGGGCACGCTACCCCCGTCAACCCAGGAAAGTGAGACGCCCGGTGACGAGCGAGCTTCTTCCCTTGGTCCCTCGTCCAACGGTTGCACCCTTCTACCCGGCAAAATTTGATTGCCCCCGGTGGCTGCCTGGGATGCCTGGTGGGGGGAGTTGAGAGAGGCTGGTACGGAGGTGTGAGCACAGGATGATCAAATATTGAATGCGACCGGGATACTCACATCCGCATGTAGCGGTATATCGAAACGGGAGTCCGCCGAGGTGTCTCCCCCATGTGTGTGCCTGGTTTGAGGGACCCGCCTTCGTAGGGATGAGGGGTTAACGTCGGGGGATCGCAAATGAATAACGTCGAAAACAAACCTGGATGTCGTAGATCCAACCGAACGGAGACGAGTAGGTGAATGAAGATGGCGGGTAGTAAGCCATTCACACCGCGGAGTCAGGGATGCGATGAGTACAGGTTGAAAGAACGGAGCGTATATGCGGGTCTCCCAAATGTCGCATAAGTGAGGAGGGAATAGAAGGAAGAGCCTGGTTGGGACATTGGAACTTTCGGACGGCTTATATAGGTATAGCAGGAGGGTGATAGCTCCCGCGATGAATTGACGAGGCCACCTCGACCGGGTGAAAGGGCAAATCGAATCTGATTGTTCTGGGGCTCAGACACGGGTGGCAAAGTGACGATTCACAGGGCCATTATTAGACGACCCGAACGCAAGGGCAAAGGCCCAGAAAGAGATAGCATTCAGAGCCCAAGACCAGGCGACACCAATGGGTCAATATCAAAGTTCTTTCGAATGCCTTGGAGTCACCCAAGTGATTGTGGTTATACCACGGGCAGAATAGAAACCTTCCTTGGACAAGGAGCGATACAGGTCAAACGAGAAAGAGTGTTCTTTGGGAACGATGCGAAAGGCAATGATTGTAGCCAGAAAGCGTTTGATCGCCACGTCGATTGCGGCCTCTGCGACTGGCATGCGTCCGAGTTCGCCGATCGCTCTCCGTCCTCCGTCGGTCCGGGAGCTCAGGCCAAATCGCGCAATGACGTGCGCACACAACCCGTCTCGCCCGAGGGAGGTTTACAAACACGGTCACCAATCACTTCGTGCTTGATAATCCGTGCCGGGCGGCGCCTAAACCACCTCAGGGGATGACCAATATCAGATCAGCCGTTATAAGCTTCGCTCGAGCCCCTCCGCGAAAGCCCCCTAGCTTCTCCTCTTCCGTCTCCTTTCTTCCAGTTCTACTCCGATCCGTACGACAGATGGCCACTTCAGAACCCACAAAACACCACTTCATGGTTTACGCACCAGACCACACCGATCCGGAGACTTTCCAACGACGCCTGAGCCTCCGTCAGGAGCATCTCGGCCGGGTCAGAACCCTCATTACGAGCGGGGCATTGAGTGTGTATCACCGTAATGTGTCCTGTGGTTGAGGGATCATGACGAGCTTTGTGCGACGTGGCAGAGGTCGTTGGACCAACTCTCACACCTGAATCCGTTCTCCCCGGTGCCGAGCAGAAAATGAACGGCTCCTTGCTCGTTGTGGAAGCATCTAACATCGAGGAGGCAAGAAAAATCGTCGAAGGTGATCTCTTCTACAGTAACAACGTCGTAAGTCCGCTCGCCTAAGATTTTGGTCAGCGCGTCCTACTGACTTGACGTGACTCTGCGTGGTAGTGGGACAAGGAGAAGATAATCATCACGCCGATGATCTTGACACTTCCCAATTAAATGTATCACTCATCTCGAACGAATAAACCGCTTTCAAGTTCTCGTATCCGATGGGAAATAAAAGTCTGACGTAGACGTGTGTGAATATCAATCCCAACTTTCCAAGAACCGAGTGCATAGTGTGAGCGACAATCCAACACGGAAAAATAGGAAATACAGGGCGAAAGCTATCACTGAGTCAGAAACAACGGTGTTCGAAATGCGTGTTGAAGTGATTAGTATGCGGACAGCTTGGGTGGGCACAGGGTAGAAGCGGGGGAACCATCGCCGGTGTTTTCAATACCAGGGGAATAACCCTTCATCCTGAGCCTCGGAGAAACCGGAGGAGGCCGGAGCGAAAGCACGCTGAGTCGTTGCAAAAACGAGGGTCTCGAGGGCCTGTCTAACTGACCGAACTCTCCAACTCTTCTTCCAGCACCTCCGCCCGCACCAATGCCAGCCTTTCCGGGTCCGAGGGTGCTCCCGCCTCCGTAGAATACGTCGGTTGGATATCTGATGTTACTCAACCTCGCAGATTCCCTGATCTCCCGAGCCCATCCTCGATCGTGGCTCCCGATTCCGGTGTCGTAGTTTTCGTAGTGCTTGTCAGGTAAGAATTCCTCATCGCCCAGAGGGTCTTGGTCGCTGCGCGAACGGCGGCAGAGAAAAACGTCTTTGACAAATGCAGTCCATTGTTCGAAGAAAACGACCAGGAGCACCGTGAGACCAATCATGGTGACAACAGAGACAGCTATTCCGACAGTCTTCCAGACAGAGTTTGTGGAGGTAGCAGAAGAAGGAGCGGCAGAGGAGGTCGGCGAAGGGGAGGCTGTTGATATCCAAGAAGTCGTGCTAGTCATATCTGGCACCGTTGGATGCATCGAAGTGAAGTCCGTGAGAGTGCCAGGTGGGGTGGATAAAAAAGCAGCAGGCTTGACAGAAGGGGGCGGAATATGGGTTCTGGTGGGCGTGGGCTCATAGGATGTTGGTGAGATCGTAGATGAGATAGAAAAACCAGTTGTGGATGGACCATTCGGCGGGAATATAGTATCCCCAGGGTTAGAGGAGAGACCCTTGGTAGCCGTGGTAGCACCCTGAGGGGTCGAAGGGGTAAGTATAGTGATGCTTGTGGTTGTCGGTAGGTGAACTTCGGGCGTTCTGGTCGTTTCACCACCTGCGGGTCCAAGGCCGTCGAGGAGGAGCCCTTGCCTTTTCCAGCTGGGAGGATCTGTGGCGTACCGAAAGACCGCAGCACCAGATACATAGATCGCAAGACAAGCCACAGTTGCCAGACCAGTAATGTGCATGCTGTGTCGTGTGGGTATTGTTCCAGTTCAAGTTCAAGTGCAGATCGTTGTGGATTTCACCGGCACGGGTTCCTCGGCAAGTGGTGGGATCTCCCGCATCGAACTTTCGCGGCACATTTACCAGGCCTTCAAATTTCAAAGCTTCATCGTTGGTGGTAAACTGAGTAATCGACCCCTCCCTATTGGCTCAAGAGGTCAGCCGGACCGAGCCGAAGTCGAGCCCGCATGCTTAAGCGCCAATTGCAGCAATGATCCCTCTCCGATCACCACGACGTGTCCCGCAAGTGGCTGGCCATGTCTTCCGCTCCTTCTCTTCCTCCTCACCCTCCTTCACGAAAACCAACATAAAACTCGTTGCTGAACTTCGCAAACGCACCGAAGTTTCGCTCTCAAAAGCCAAGGAGGCCTTGACAGCGACCAATAATGACGTTGACGCTGCACTCGAATGGCTCGAGAAGGATCTCATCGCGAGCGGAGCAAAGAAGAAGGAAAAGGTCCAGGACAGGACAGCCGGAGAGGGACTGATTGGCGTCAGCGTCCTCTCGAACGGGTTCTCGAAACAGAACGCTGGCAGGGGAGTTCGAGCGGCCATGATTGAACTCAACTGCGAAACGGATTTCGTAGCGAGGAACCAACTCTTCAGCGAACTCTTGAACGACATCACCCACACCGCCGCCTTCATTTCCGACTTTGACACTTATTACACCATTGCGGATTCGAAAACTTTCTTGGACAAGTTCCTTCTCCCGGCCCCGCTTCTTTCAGCTCGTGACCCCTCGCAAAAGCCTACCGCGGATGTTGGGAGTGCCGTCGACGCGTTGATTGCCAAAGTCGGCGAGAAAATCTCGTTGACTAGGGCCATATCCATTTCTCACCCCCTTCCCTCACCACAATCAAACGTCGCGCTACGTGTCGCTTCCTATCTCCACGGTTCCGTTATCGGCGGTCTCGTATCCCAGGGCAGGATTGGAGCTCTGGCTCTGCTAGCCCTCAAATCTCCTCGTCTATCCACCATCACGGAGAACCCGGCCTTCTCAGAGGACGTCGAGAAATTACAAAGGTCACTCGCTCGACAAATTGTCGGTTTGGAGACTCTGTCGGTCCAGGGCACCGATGAAACCGCGCTATACAATCAGCCATTCATAATGTCTGCCGGATCTGATCAACCTGTCGGTACAGTCCTCAAGCAATGGGCAAAGGAGAAGGGGCTTGTCGAGCTGGGTGAGGAAGAGTCCGGTTTGGAGGTCTTGGAGTTCGCCAAGTGGTCGGTCGGAGGTGGAGGAGTCATCTCCAGCGAAAGAAACTGACTAACGGCGCGTGGAGTCGGTCGACGCACGAAAACAGTAGATCGTGTGTATTCGTGAAAGAAGGGATGATAGATGACCGTTTACATATATTTACATTTAAGTCGTAATTTAGCTTTCATAATACACCTTCACCGCTCCAGGACACGAGATGCGTGGAGAACACGAGAGCGTAAACAGCAGGGATGACGTACAACAGGCAAGCTTGAGGACAATGTGGATTTACAGTGCGATGTAGTTGAAAGCAGTTGATGGAGCTAGATGGGCAGTTTATTCTGCTCTGGTGGCCCCGATGCGTTGGATCCTTGGAAGCCCGAGCTTCCACCCAATGGCGAAGTTGGTGTGGGAATCTTTGATAGCCAGGGTGCTGGGAACCCATCTAGTCAGAAGGAAACGCAAGGTATACATAATATTCCTTACAGATCTACAACACAGTTAGCCGTTTCGCATCAGGCCTAAAAACCTTATAGGACTCACAAGTCGTTCCCAACATCATCAGATACGAGCCAACGGCCTGCACGATCCGGGTGAGATATGCCCGATCCTATGAGCTAGAGAAACCGCGTACGGTCAAAGCATGCCACCACGAGTGTCCTGTTGTGCGTCTCAGCGGAATAGATCGGCAGGGAGATGTAAAAACGGCTCGCACCTTCGAGCAAGAAAGCAACCGGCCATCCTACAGCCTTTTTCCACTTGGTCAAAGTGCTGCAGTAGATATTATCCAAATTCCAGACGGCAAACCCAGTCAAGAACGTCAATAGTCCTATTTGGTATAACTTGCCCATCTTCTTCTTCGCGGCAGGGGGTACGTTCTTCGAAATGTCCGAGTGGACGAGGTACAGAGTACGAAGGGCACTGAAAACCATGAGCGTTGCAAAGACGACCTGGTGGTAAACGGGATTCCGGTAGATGGCACTGTCGCATCGGGAAGAACCGCCGCGTCAGCGCCTGGAGGGAAGTAAGCGGATCACCGAACGCACTATGAGATGGGGAACAGAGTGTTGAAAACGACGAGGGGGATGACGCCGCGGCCAGTGTCGTGGTTGAACCCCTTTCGCGAGTCTGACAAGACGAAGAGCAAGTACGACGCGACGATGATCATCGGCAACTCGTCGGCGAGCTGCGCTTCATACAGCAAGGATGCGTGGAAGGCAAAGCTACCTATTCCGACGACAGCGACGCCCTGCGAGCGGATTCAAGATTAGGTGAACCGTCAGTTAATTACCTAGGGGCGAATGTGATAGGAACGAGACAGACAAAGAACCCAATAGGATAACGCGTAGGAAGCTTCTGCTGTATGGCGACATATCCACCATACAGCCCCAGAAAGACGGTGATGAAGTTGGAGAAACTGTTCGCCATTTCTGCGACGAAGGGTGAGAATTGGTAATTGGCCTGAACCATTAGTTTATACATCGTAAGTAGGTGTCGATAATGCGGGGTAAACGATGACTGACTTCACACCAGTCGAGGGTAGCAGTTACTGGACCCCATACCCCTGTATAATTGCTGGAGGGAACCATCTGTAACTTGAAGGGGCAAGGGAGAGTGTCCACTCTGTGCTGCGAGTGATCGACAGTGACTAGTGAAGCTTTGAAGGTCTGAGCTTGACTTTGTTGGCGTTCAAGGCACAACTGCCAAGGCGCCGATCCCCGCGGAGAAAAAATCACATGAATGTTGGAAACGTGGCCGATCAATGTTCAAATGTTCAACGTTCAATGTCCACGTTCAGAACGCGTCATATACCCTGGCGTCGAGTAATGTCCGAGGAAAGAGGAATTGAAAGAGCGACACGTACACTGCGGCGTAGTTTGGCCGACGATCCTTCGATCACATCCGGCGATTCCGAATCCCGAACTTTCATCTCCAATCCCGACCCTCCCCATCCACACGACACTAACCCAAATCGCCATGTATCCACTGGCACGCATCTACCGTATAAATCATGGGTCGCATCCAAGGGTGTCTTTGGTACCCCCCACCGACTTGCATCATGGCTACTGTCGCTTTGCCGAATCTCTTGGACGCTTCGGGTTCCAAACCATCCCTCATCGGACAGAGCGTACGAGGTCGATACTTCGTCGAGAGCCGCATCGGTGGAGGTGCTTTCGGCAATGTCTACAAGGTCGTCGACCTCGAGTTATCTCGTCAGGTTGACGGATACGTCTGTCGCGCTATGAAAGTCATCGACGTCGCCGACCCAAACCCACCCCGCATTCCACCCCCTGACTACATTAACCGCCGACTAAACCACGCTGCGCGCGAAATATACTACCATCAACTCGTCTCCTCCCACCCAAATATCGTTACCCTACACGAACACTTCCTCATCGCAAATCGCGAAGAAATGTTCCTCGTTCTGGACTACTGCGCTGGAGGTGACTTGAGGACTTACATCGCTGAAGGACGCAACCAATTCGTAGGAGGTGATAGGCGGATGAGGGAGATCATTCTTCAGATTTGCGGCGCCGTTGATTTTATCCACTCAAAAGGGGTGTTCCACAAAGACCTGAAACCACAAAATATCCTCGTATCTCGGGATGGTCAGAAAATATTCCTCTGCGACTTTGGTTTGGCGTCAAATACCCAGACAGACACCCGGGGAGGGGGCACAGAGGCATACATGAGTCCAGGTAAGCAATCCCCCTCACGACCCGTGCGTGCCCACTGACTCGAATTGTAGAACTTCTGGATGAACAGGGATTCTACTGTCCAAAGCGAGCGGACACCTGGACCCTAGGAATCATCATCCTGAATATGTTCGGAGTCTGGCCATGGGACGGTGCCACAATTAGCAGCAGGAGATTCCGCAAATTTATGCTAGGCGATGATCACCTCCTGCGAGCCCGACCCATTTCCTCGGAAGCCAACCATCTTGTTCGTGACATCCTCCGCTTCCATTCTGAACTGCGCCTCTCCGTTCCGGAAATCTCCGCTCGCGTCCTCCAGCTTCACTCGTTCTTCAAGAGCCCTTGCACCAAGCCCACGACGGCAGAGTTGCGGGAGATGAAATCTACACACCAACGCATGTTTGCGAGGCTCGATCCGATCGCTCGGAGAAGGAAGGAGCTGGAGTATTTCAGGGGTTTGGACGGGAAATCAGCATTTAACGACTTCAGTGGTCGGCTTCCCCTTCCTCAACCACCCCCAGTCATCCATGTTTTCAACTCACCAGAAAATATCCCTCCCCGAGCAAATAGGCCACATTGCGCTCCTATCTCGGGTATCCCTCCGCCAGTGATGATACACCCTCCCGAGGAGCCTATTAGGACGAGCAACAAATGGTGGCGTGTCGACGACTTAAAACTGGCAGGTGGTTGGCACAATCCGCGACTGTAATCGGTGCTGTAGTGTGTGTAGATTAGCACCCTTGCATTTCCTGGTCTTGGGCTCACTTTGAGCTCATGTGCTTGTCATGATCATGAGTGAATACCCACTGCCTGATTGCGCGAGAAAAAGGGCAGACCCCACCGTGGTTCGAACACGGGACAACACGATCTGCAATCGTATGCTCTAACCACTGAGCTATGGAGTCTTGCTAATTATTCTGCCTGCGACACCCAAGAGCAAACGCTCTAACTTGTTTTTTTAATTGAATTTCAACTTGTTTCCGTCATCCGTCCCGTGATTACGGACCGTCACCTCAAACCGGATCCTTCATGAAGGCCGTCGGTCGTTCCCTCCCCCGCGGCAAAATCCTCTCTCGTAGGCTTCATGCCGCCTCGCACCCTCCCACGACGCAGGTCACGACCCTGCCGAACAAAATCCGTGTAGCCACCGAGAACACTCCTGGCCATTTCACTTCGGTGGGGTTGTATGTCGATGCCGGGACGAGATACGAGACCCCGTTGACGTCCGGGGTTACCCATTTCTTGGATAGGCTGGCTCTCAGGGTGAGTTGCAGAACCCGTTTCCGGACCTCCGCCAGCGTTGACTTGAGGAATCTTCCGGCAGTCCACCAAGACACGCTCTGACGAGGATATGCAAACAGCTACCAGCGCACTCGGTGGTAACATCATGTGTGCCGCATCGAGGGAAGCTATTGCGTACCAGTCTACCCACTTCCAAAAGGCGACGCCACTGGCTGTATCTCTCATTGCCGATACCGTTGCCAACCCCCGATTCACTCCAGAGGAAGTCGAAGCTCAGCGGGAAGCCGCCCGTTACGAGATTCGTGAATTCAAGTCTAAGCCAGAGGCTTACCTTCCTGAAGTGCTCCACCATGTTGCGTATAACGGTCAAACTCTTGGAAATTCACTGTTTTGTCCCGAGGAGAGGATCGATAGTATAGATACCAAGCTTCTATTGGACACCAAGAAGGATTGGTATCGACCAGAGAGGATGGTGATTGCTGGATCCGGCATCGGTCATCAGGAACTGGTTGAACTTGCGGAGAAGCATTTCTCTTCCTTCACGTACTCCCCTTCAGTCACCCCCCAGCTGAGCACAGCGACCCGACAATCCTCCGCGCAGGCACCAATCTCTCCGCATCTCCTCGCTCCTGGCCAACCATCATCGCTTTACAAGTCGATGACCCGTGCAGCATCATACCTCTACAACTCTGGTGCACAACCTCAACCTGACATCCCATGGTCGGTCAACAATCCCCGCTCGTCGGTGAATTACACTGGTGGTCACCGTTTCGTTCACGATCCTTCTGTCGAGTTCGACCACCTCTATCTCGCGTTTGAAGGTTCGGGTATCCACGATCAGGACATCTACGCCCTCGCTACAATCCAAATACTCCTTGGTGGCGGTGGAAGCTTCTCAGCAGGTGGTCCTGGGAAGGGCATGTACTCTCGATTGTACACCCACATCCTCAACCACTATGCGCAAATCGACCATTGCTCCGCGTTCCACCACATCTACACTGATTCTTCGTTATTCGGATTGTATGCCTCGTTCCTCCCGAACACTCCGTACAGTCGAGGAAACACGGCGAAAGATATTCTGCCTCACCTGGCCCACCAGCTTAGCCTGTTGTTGTATACACCAATCCCAACGAGCGAATTGAACAGGGCGAAGAACCAGTTGAAGAGCAGTATGGTCATGGCGTTGGAGAGTAAGAGTTTGGAGGTAGAGGATTTAGGTCGACAGGTTCGTCTGCATTCCTTTGGAGTTGGGATTATTTCACCAACATCACCCGAACAGCTATTGGTTCTCGATAGGAAGGTACCTCTGGAGGAGATGTGCGAGAGGATCGATGAGGTCACCATCGACTCGCTTCGTGAGGTGGCTACAAAGGTATTCGGTCCTAGCGTCACCAAACAAGCCACTGTAGTATGCATGGGTCACGACGATGTCGGTGACTGGAAGGCCGTTCTTAGGAAATATGGCGTCGGCGGTGGCTATTAATCTTCAAACATCATGGCCATTTAAACGCAGCGCTGGAGGTATTGATTGCTTGAACCATGCTTCCCCATGTCACTGCCATTGTGTATCCACATAGTACTTATTAGCTCTTACAGTAATAATGACAGCCTCGTTTCCGGAATCATGAAAAACGTCTTGTCAGTGGGTCAAGTCGTGAGATAAAGCTGGGTGGGGCGCTGACCCTATGTCATCGTCGACAAAGAGTCCAGTGCGTCCGCTTTCCGGTTGAAAGGTATACCACTCCGTCTGCACCCGTCGAAGGATTCATCCAGGACCCCGGCTGGTTGGGTAGCACGTTTGATACCTAATGGGGGTGGTTAGCAAACCTTGCCCGCAACGACCATGTAATGGTGCGGCGTACCAGAAACGTTTGCCCGACCTTGAAATCACCCCTCTCTCCTCCTTCGTCGAAAACAAGACCCATTACGTTCCACACGGTGATCTGTGCCGTCCTGTTCGCGGGCCTGCGGTCGGTACGCGCGTCCCTGGCGATAATGACCCTAAAGTCCTTTACATCTCGTGGTGGATAGAGGGCCTGGAGAAGTTCGACATTATCAGTCTCGTAATGGGAGAAGATTGGTTCGAGTAACGCACGTTGAGCTCGGATTCGATTTCGTCCCTTGCCTTCTCCTTCTCCTTGACAATGTTTTCTCTTATGACCCTGGAGAGCCACCCCGCGTATTTCGCCGTCACGCCCGAAAGCACGTTGAAAGCTTTACTTTGGGAGTGCATTGATTGCGAGTGAGAGAACCCTTCGAGTTGCTCGTAAAAATCTTCAACGAGTTCTGGGCAAGTATCTGCGCGAGGGGTATGTCAAATTTGGTAAACGAAAATTGGAGAGCGATGCGCGATGATCACACCCACCATCTTCTCCGGGGATAAACCGGTCCCCGAATCTCGAGTCCATCCTATCCGCGTATCCTTCGAGAGTCGAGATCCGAGCCTCCAGGTCGTTCCTGAGTTTGGCAGCTTCTACTTCTCTCTTCGCCTGCACGAAGAAAAGAGTCAGGGTGGGTTTCGACGATCAAATGAGAGGCACCCACCTGCCAGGAATCCTTAGCACCCATCTCCTCCTTCTCGCCCATCGGCCCAATCCTCTTCCGCTTCCCATCTTCTCCTTGAATGAATTCCAAATATGCCACAGGATACACCTAAAAAACGTTCAGCGGACGCCCACGACTGTGGTGGAAATCCAACACACCTTCTCAATATGGAGTTTCATCATAGCGATGTTCCCCCCGTCCGATGTCAAACTGCTCAGAGTGCATACGCTAGCACACCTCCTGAAGCCTAACTTGGCGTGCCACGGTGCGAGGTGGGTAGAGTTCCCAGAGAGGCTGAGCTTGATGCTGTCGTAGGCTTCAAGGATTTCTGAGGGCTCCTTGCGGTCTGAAACAAGCTGAACTCCTGTCGGTACATCGTACAGTACGCTCGACCAAGTTACGTGCCTTGGCATCAACGACACCGATCTTCCTTCCTGCCCTGATTACCCCCTTGCGAATTGCACGAGCGAGTGGCGCATCGACCTCGGCCCGCAGCCTGTACCACCCGTCGGTTATTTCTAACTCTGGCACATCTCCAACTGTCCTGTCCGAATTCCGCTGAGCTCCCATCAAAATCACTTTGGAGACGCATAGGATCATCGGAGAAGACGGGGCCGAGTCACCCGCTGCGATTAGTTTGAATGGTGGCCTGGATCCCCCTAGCAGTTCTCTCTCGTACCTGTGCGCTACGTTGTCAGGGATGCAACGATCGCAACTGAGACAGGACGCACCTATATAGCAGTTGCTTTATTGTCTCTTCCCAGCTCCATCTCCAGGCTTCACTGGGGTCAAGACATAACATCCCAGCTTGTTTCCAGAGTATCAGGCCCCAATGATTATGCACCCAGTCTTCCGTTGCCAACGTGCATCCCGCGTTTTGAAGTTCTTCGAAAGCAGCCGTTGGACCGAGAGGACCAGAGGATGAGTAGAAGGAGTAGTGGACCGCAGTTTCAGGCGTAATTTGGCTCATCTCCGCAATATTTCTATTTGGTGTGGTTATGTGAGGGATAAGTAGGACAGAAAACGATACTCGGGTACTCACATCCCTACGGATCCGAGTTCGTCCCCGGAATATGACTGGGGTACCTGGCCATACGCAGCGAGCGATTTTCGGTTTGGTGGTGATGCTAAGGTAAAGTTCGACCATCAAAGCCTACGATCGGTGAACTCAGATCAGACTGACTAAGGTCAAAAAATCGGTACTCCTTCGCCTTCTCTTTCCCTTTCCGACTACCGGATGGCGATTTTAACGAGGGAGGAACGTCATAAACCGGCTTCCGAGGCGGGGAATGCATCTGAATCTGAAATACTTGATCCTTTTGTTGTTCTTGTAATCGTTTCTTCTCCTGATCCTCTTGGACTTTTGCCCGACCAGGTTCTCCCGGCCGCATCCCAGGTTTGAATGGAGTCGTGAATTTCTTGACGGATCCTGGTCGATGGCTCCCACCGAGCCTCACTGGTGTGCGGAAAGCAGAGTCCGAAGTGGCCCTGGAGGGAGTCGAGGGTTTGGGAAGAGTCGAAGCAGAAGTGGAAGATAGCAGCGGTGGCTTGAACTGAGATACCAAACCTTTAGATTGAGGAGCGTTGGAGGGGGAGACAGGCATTGAGTTGGCTAAATTCGTCTTATTCGACAGCAGCGGTGGTTTGAACTGCTTCTGTTTAGCGGAACGAGTGAAAGTTGTGTGTTGTGGTGAAATCTGTCGAGGAGAAGTAGGCGTTGGCGATGCCGAGTTCTTGTCTGAATCCAAAGGTTGTTTCGGGGGCGTAACTGGTCTTCGAAGTGGAGTAACTCCGGTTTGGGGGGTCGAGGGGTGCACATGCGATAATTCTTTTTCAATGTCAACTTCCCAATCTCTCATACGTTTCTTCACGTTCCGGAGGGCATCTTCGGAAGGTTGGAAGGAGGTACCCTTTCCTACGGAAGTGAACCCAACGAAACCGGTATCGTGTGTTACGGAAACAGGCTGAAACCCAACGAAAGCAGGAACGTCAGTTGAGGATGTGTTGAACCATGAGTCGTGATCTTGTTCCAGAGGTGACCCTTCTGGGCTGGGAGAACGGTAGTCTCCATCGGTCGTGTCGCCAGCCATCGCACGAACGGAGGTAAACCCCGGGAAAGCCGGAACTGACGGACCCGGTTGCATCCCGCCATTCGAGATCAGTTGAATGGACGTAGGAACGGCTCGGGTGGTGACTGGATCATTGTTTACTCCCGATGTCAGTCGCTTATCTCTGGTCGGCTGTAATGATTGCGAGCCTTCGGCATGGATTCTGGCGGGTTGAGATGGTCGTAACGGAGTCGTAGAGTAGTTGTTTTGTGAAACCGCGGCGTCGATTTCGGACAAGTTTTGCAGGTCCTCCGGGGACAAATCCTCAATGAATCCAGGATAGAATGGCGAAGACATCCTCTGCTTCTTGCGCAAAGGTGACGAGCCTATCAAAACCGAGAGATTCAGCCTCGTCCGAAGGGTGAAAGGGGGAAATTGACCTTGGCTCATTATCTCCGTGACTGGTTGAGGTTGACGTTGGTGGACGCGTCGTGGAAAACGGTGGCACGTGTCTCACCAGCCTTCCGCCTGAAGCTCAAGCCGCCGTTGGTTGGCAACATTTAATTTCCCTCGTCTTCGGTTCTGCAGAGCTGGTGAACTTCGGCGCAGACCATCGCCTCACTCTCCGGCATAGTCGTCCCCAGGTCCATCGCGATTTTTTTGCGATTTTCTGGCCGATTTTCAGCACACACAGCATCTGACTTCACTTTCGCTTTGTCATTCACTCGGGGAACAGATACCTCTTCCGATTTCGTTGCATGCTGAGTGCTTCGGTGATGAACGGTGTTGCCCAACCTCAAACACAGCGGCCAAAGTTGCCTACTGGACCTGCTCCGGTCAACGCCCCACCTGCGCCTCCTCCAGCGCAGAAACCGACCCCCGGTCATCCCCACCCGAGTCACCCGCATCCCCGTCAGAACCAACACCCTACCGCACAACCACCTCCGAATCGCGGTCAGCCCCCAGCCAGTGCACAACACCCGAAGAACAAGAAGAAGGCTGAACCAGCACCCGTCGATCCCGCCGTCATGTACGAGAGTTTGAAGAACAGGATTGCGGCATTGGAGGAAGAAGAGACCCACGAGGAGGAGGAGGAACGAAAGTTCGGTATGTCCTTTACGGCCTCTACGCTATCCAATGTATAGGCCCGGAACGTTGATCAGGCGCGCGCATTACGTTTTTCCAGCTGAGGAGGCCCAGAAGTCCGTCAAAGGTGTTCCAGACAACCTCGTTCATGCAAGATACGTTGAACTGGTATGGCTACCTCCAAGCCCGTAAAAGGTTCAAGTCCGATGCTCATCCGCTAATCCTCAGTTCGCCGAATTCAAACGGCTTGAGAGGGACCACGCTAAGGAGAAACAGAAACTGATCAAGGACAAGGATGCAGGTTAACGATTAATGTTGGCGCATATATCCCAGTCCCTGATCCCGTCCTCAACGTTTGTAGCTAAGGGGCAGCTTACGAAAGCGAATCAAACCAAAGCGAAGATGGAGGGCCTGGCTCGTGAATTGCAGAAGGTCCTTTCATCTAGTATTTATACCCGTGGTTATTTCTGACAGACTCCCCCAGGACAATAAGCGGTTGAGGGTAAGCCCAACCCCACTCTGGCACTGAAAGAGGAAGTAAACCCTGCACAAAAGGAAGACAGCAAACGCCTGACCCAATGTGTCGAAGATGCGCAAGAAGAGATCGTTCAAATGAAAAACGACATGGCCAAACGAGTGGAACGAGCGAAGCTACAAGACGTCAAATATCGTGATTCCCCTGACATTGTGGTGAAAGTCGTCTGCAAATACCGGGCCGAGTTGTATTTCAAGATTTCGCGAAAGACCAAGTTCTCTCGGTTGTTTCATGCGTGGACCGATCGGATGGACAGTGCGATGGCCTTGGGTGCTGGACTGGGAGCGGCGAATGCGACTACGGTGGGGACAACGGGGAAAGGAGGGAGACAACCCCCGCCGTCTGATAGGGTGAACGGGACCGCGAATCCAGATCCACCAAAAGGAGGACCCGACGTCGTACAATTCATCTTCTCACTTGGAGGGCGGACACTCGAACCCGACCAGATGCCGGAAGAGGTAGGGATGGAAGCGGGTGATGAGATCCTTGCGGTGGAGTTGATGGACCTGACAGAGGGACCGGGGACCGAAGTTGTCGTAGGTGACATTCAATTCTTTTCTACCCCCCTCCCCCCTCCAGTTGCTCTACACTTATCGCGCTTGAATGACCTTGATTCGGCCACTAACCTTCGCTCGCGAGTTAGGACGAAGGTGCTCCTGAACCGAGGCGGCAGAAACTGGCCAAGAACTGGACGAAAGATCCCACAGAGTACGTCCACACAATCCGTATGGCGTCTCACTAAATTAACGCACACACTCCATCAGAGCAAAGAAGGCGATGGAGGAGCTCTTCGACAACGTCGTCCGTGAGCGGCTCAAAGATATCCTCCGCCAATACGAACTTCGGGAACGACATTTTGAATGTGTAATACGTTCGAAGGAACTCGAAGTCCTTCTCTCAAGAGCAAGGGCAGCGGAGCAACAGCAATTGGCAGAGGGACAGGCAAACAGGGCAGCGAAGGCAGAACAGGAGGTAAAGCTGGGGTAACCATGGTTCTCGATACAAGACTGATCATGGTGACTCGTTTGCAGAACGAGCAACTGCGGAAAGACCTTGAGCTGTCCCAGAACGGTCAAACGATGCTCATTGACAAGTTAATCGCGTGCTGTAAAGAGGTGCGTATGACCCCGGTAAATCACGCCTATCCGCTCCTCGGCCTCTTGAACGCCTTCTCACACATATCTCCTTTTACTTTCTGGGTTTCTTTTGTGTCGCAAATACTCAGCCGAACGCGGAACGGACACAACGGCTATTCGCATCGTTACGAGAAGAACTGGAGAGGAGAGGGACAAAGTTTTCAGCTAGTGGGGATTGAAACATGTAACGCCATTCAACCGACCACACTCATTTCTAATCATGCGCGGATGGGAGCGTGAGATCACAATGTGTTCGATTTCGACAGTTTTGGTTTGGGAGTGACAGGGAGAAACAAGATGACGAGAAGGTCCGACTAGAAGTACATGGAAACGACTTGCAAGAAGAATTCCGTCCGTTGAATTAAACCAAGGCATCCAAGTCCTTCAAGGTGTTCAAGATACCCGACTTCTTGATCACTTTGCCCTTCACGCTCTCCAATCCATCACCAGCGTAGCTAACAAGCGGAGAAACTTCAACCTCGATACCCTCCTCCAACTTCGCACCAGCAGCCTCAAGCCACCTCTTATGCTGGGACAGTAGGTCCTTCCTGCTCGTCTCGGGATCGTCAGAACCAGTTCCAGGGGCGTTCTTCAGCGGACTGAACTCCTCTGAACGTGAAACCTCCAACACGGCGAACCGATTTGTGAAGGGGAATACGTCGAACACAAACATCTCAAGCTTCATCCCATTCGGTTTAGCGGGCTTGACAACCTCTCCGGAGGAAATATCGATATGTGGAATCTTCTTGCGAGCGATGTGGTATGCGAGTTCGTCTTCAAAGTCCTTGACCTCGTTGAGGAATTGGAGGGTGTAGAAGTGGTTCGCGATGTTCCCGGCTCTGAAAGCGAGTTCACCGGTCTTGGGATCGAGTTGCTCGGCTTGCGCCTTGGTGATCTCGGAGTACTCGACTACGCTGTACTTTGCCTGACGGAGAGCGACGACGCCGACGGATTCCGTAGGGCTGGATTTTGGTACGACCTTGGCCGCACAGTCGGATTGTTTGTGGATGCAGTAGCCGGTGAAGATGGGATCCGCGACCTTTACGAGACAGTTGTCGACGCAATAACTGTGGACGTATTTGATCTTTCGCGCAGCGAGATCGGAGAGGACGGTTCGGGTGGCATCTCCTGGTTTGGATGAGACTGGTTGACGGAGAGCGGCGTAGACACCACCGTTACCGTCTGGGGCAACGGCGACATGGGATTTAGTGGCGAGGAGAACCTTTCCGTCCATCGTCAGGCATGGAAGCGTCCCTATAGTTATGACATCAGCGTATGCGGGTTGAATGGTAGTTCACCACAAACCTTGCTCAAACAAGATGACGTTCGATGGCTCGAGTCCGAAATACGAATTCTCCTCGAAAAACTTCGCCGTTTCTGGACGAGTGGGACCACTAGTCATCACGTACCAAGGGATGACGACGGATCCCTTCTCCTTCCCAAATTCAGTTTCTGCCACAGTTTGCAACCTGGCGATCCTCTCTGCTTGGTACTGGAACAGAGATTTGTGCGACGGAAGCCCGATGTCGTAGCATCCCTTGGGAGCGCTGCTGCCCAGCCTAGTTCCTTGTCCACCAGCCATCAACAAGACGCCAACCTCCCCATCGGCGATCGCGCGTAACCCAAGCTTTCTCCATTCCGGATCAGCAGCGGGATCGTTGGTGGACGATGAAGCGTCCTCGGGCAAAGGCTCGATGATCTCCGACGAGGTACCCTCGTTCGCAGCCTTCTCAACCTCGAGAGCTTTGGCGTGGATGCGATTCACGCGCTTGATGTCGATTGAATCGAGTTGGGAGAGAAGAGCTGATTGTTCCGACGACGACAACGAAGACCAAAACTGGAATAGGTGACCTTGACCGGCATCTTCGTACAGCTTGCGTGTTGATTCGTAAGTCATGGTATGCAAGGTATTGTCCGGGTCAAGGGAGCGGGAATCGTCGGGTCTGCGGGGTCGATGGCGTGGTCGTGGTTCAAGTCACTTGTGTTGCCAGCCCTGCGTTGATCATCTCTTATATGCCCCGCCAAGAATGGAAAGGTGAAATGAACCGAGAAAAGAAACGCCGACCTCCCAACCAGCTCCACGTCCCCCGCGATACATCCGATAATGCCGTTCAGCCCCGTTCGGCACATGATGAGAGATGGTCGGATGGGGAAGAGATGCGCCAACAATATTTTGCTGCATGTCTTGGCTTTGAATTCAACAGGTCTACGCAAAATACATAACCCAAAAGCCAATATCGTTGACTTGCACGAGGTAAAAAAACCAACATGGCCACCACGTTGATAGAGGTCGTTCGGAAATCTCATCACCTCAAAATAAAGCTCAGATTGTTGTTTGTACTTGTTGACCAAGGGCTTCATCAACACTTGCCATATTCGGAACACCGGCCGCTTCGCCTCGCAGCGCTGACCGACACCAGCGCCCGCTCAGGACTAAGGCAGGGCAACCTGGGTTACCTGCATAATGTAAATGAACAGAGTGGTGGAAGTCTATCATCAATTCGTAGAAATCGCTGTATTGAAGAAAAGGGATCCAGGGAAGGACAGCAGTAGCGATTGGTATCAGTTGCGGGTATATGGGAGAGAAGCAAAAAGTCATCAGCAATGTGGATATCCCGTGAACTAGGTATAGATTAAAGTGCAGGCCGTGATTAGGAAGGGTGAACAGAACGTGTGCATCGCATATCCGAAGAGAGACTCGTAGAATCGAGGAACTTGAGAATAGACGGTCAAAGAACAAAGAAAACGTGTCGGTTCCTCGAGGATCTGATTAAACGGGGCTAGATAGAAATCGTGGTTGGCATAAGCGAGTGACGAGTGATCATGCTGTTTGGCTGAAAGCAGAGCGATCCTGAAGGCGGCGAGTCCACAAGGTCAAGTATTGGCGTTGTCATAGAAGAGAAGCGGTTCCACCAGTTTTCTGCCCTTGTCGGATACTCGACACGGCAGACCATTCGGAAACAGCGGTCACCTATAAGACGACCCAGGTAAATCAGCCGTTCGTTCCCAAGAACGAAAGAGTCTGAACGTATACCCTCACATAAAGGCTACCGGAGGGATTCGAGGAGGCGAAAAGAGACTTTCCTCAACTTCTGCTTGCTCTTCTTCGTCAACAAGCTCCACCTCGAAGCCGCCGAGGGAATCAGTAGATGAACGTCAGGGACAGTCGAATACTCCCCGGAGGTAGTGTCGGTGCCGGATCGCGGCGGTTGGCCCGAGACGGGATCGTCAGAGTTTGTGATCGCCGGGGGAGAGTTTGGTGCTGCGGGAGGGTAATGAGTTGGCAAGAATACGATTAACCACTCCGAAAACCCACGAGTTTGAGAAGCAGGCCTATAGTAAATGGAAGAGCCTCGCTTCACTCTACGGGCCGGGTTTGCAAGGTCTGCAGTTGATCCTAGTTCGATCAGAATCGCAACACGCATCGGTTAACGAGCGGACGACTCACGAGAGCCTTTCGAAGGAGAGTCGTACAGTCCGTACATACGCAAGAGGCGCATGGGTCGGACTTCCAGAGAGCCTTCTGGAAATGAAGGAATTGGTATCCACGATGGTTCGGGGAAGGAGAACTCACGAATGTTATCCGGACTTGGCAAAAGGGAAGGTTTCATGAATGACCCCCCTCCCATGCCCACTTTCCCGAGGAGAGAGAGTGGTCGAACGGGAGCTGACGATGTGATCGATAGGGTATGTAGCACTACGGTGATGTTCGAAGGAGAAACAAAACTTACCCTTCGGAGGAGGGGAAGGAAACTCTGACAGGAGGCTGAAGTCGTACTCTCCGAGTGGTAGGGGTTCCATGGAGACCACCTTGAGCAGCGACAATGAAGGCCGTATTTGACCGGCACCATCAACTTGACCATACTCCAACTGAATGGGGGGAGTCGTCCGCCTTCCTGAAATCCTTTCGAACGACCGAATGAAGGAAGGCCCGGATACATCAGGAGAGAGGTGTGAGCTTGATAATTCCACCATAGTCAACGATGCTTCCGGGGGAAAGGAAGGTGCAGGGTCTTTAGGTTGGTCGGGGTCAGTGATTCCGGATCCAGCTTCGTCAATATAGTCCGTTAGATGGAGCGAGTTGATACTGGGGGGTGTGGATAGGTGAACAACGTCGGGCACCTGCGATTGGACTCCGGACTTGAACTCAAGGATTGTGGGTAGTAGGTTGAGTTCGTCCTTTAGCTCGACTGACTCAACCTTGGAACCTTCGACCAATCCGGAAGAAGAGGCAAGGAGGGTGTGAGATTGGAACCAACAGAATGATAACACTTCATCGACAACTTCACCAGAGATCGGAGCTTCGATCATAAGGGGACGTTGGGGTACTGCCCGAGTTTCGGTAGTGGGAGGTAGAGGAACAACGGCGGGTGCAGAACAAGATCGAATGAGAATCGTGGCGAAATAAATGGTCCACAGAGGGAGCTCTTTCAGACCAACTCCGCCATCGCCGGAAACGTAGTATGCAATCGAACCAGCGGGAACGAGCGATGATGCGGTGGAGACCCAGGAGAGGATCAAAGAGCGAGGGCTGTCCAGGGAAAGGGCCGGGGGATGAAATTTGAGGTCGTTGGGGATAGGAGTGATCGGATTAGACAATTCGAGATATCTCGCGCCAGGTTGGCCAAGAATCTGTGAGAAGGGTACAAGGGTCAGCGAAGGAATGAAACGGCGATTGATTTGGGTACCGCCAAGAGTTGAACAATAGCCATCGTCGAAGTTGCCGTGGCCAGCAAGTTCAAGAGATACATCAGCAAGTCGTGGAAAGTCCGATACAACCTTGCGTCGCTGGTGATCGGACCGCTTACCCGGCAAGGTCTTATAACGCGTTGTATTGCATTTTCCGCTCCCTTGATGACCATTATAATCAAATT
>Ga0307515_10006127_pt1 | contig 24188 bp, 24 predicted proteins | sample 17_EM_MG_FD_194513 | JGI IMG/M metagenome (GOLD analysis project Ga0307515, IMG submission 194513) | Populus trichocarpa ectomycorrhiza microbial communities from riparian zone in the Pacific Northwest, United States - 17_EM | ecosystem: Host-associated > Plants > Roots > Unclassified | place... | reverse complement strand
TTCGCCAACCAGAAGGCATCACATTACATTTTAGGTTCTCAACAGTGGTCAATGATTGAGTGGTGGATATCAAATGTTTGTTACTCTAAACAAGCATCGGGAGTGGTCAATATATCATCAGGGGTGAAGTGATGCGGTAGCAGAGGTGCGGAGGGTGTGTTGAAGGTTCTGGAGATTGTCAGTAAGGTGGGCAGGCAAGGCAAAAATATATATGTGCTTGGAGGGGTTTTCTTAATCTGGCAACATCATCTTGGCTGCTATTCAGCTTGGAACTATTTTGGATAGCATCATCTAAGCGCCCTGATTCGTTGACTGAATGCTTAAGTTCATCACAATGACAACTACAAGCGTGCTCGGCAGTCATATCTCACTCATTTGTCGTTGCTCTAGTACTTGTACTCTGCGATGATGTTGCTGGGTAAGTATCTAAGGAGAATGCAGAGTTCGTGCAAAGTACGAACTTAACAAATAGTGACAACAATAAATCAGGCAATGGGCATAGGAGCGTCTTGTGAGGGTGCAAAACAAATGCCGTGGCTAGCTGAATGCAGATGCAGTATGCTGTTTGTGATCCAAGGGATGTTGAAAATGAGAGAGCGATTAAACACTTTGCAAACATGTGAAGGAGGATGAGAGAAATCTTATGAGAGTGGTAGGGCCCCTTTTTGGAAAAAGTAAATTGAGGTGCAGCTTTTTCCGAGGACTGGCCAGTTTGCAATGGTATGAGTAGCTCAAGAACCATCAAGACGCTTCTTAATGTTGTTGCGACATTGCATTTTGCCAATGAGACATGGATATTTGTCAACAGTGTCTTTACTTCTCGAACACATACTCCTACCTCGGCGCTTACATCACTCACCTCCGTCACGACCACAAAGAAAGGATAATATACAAATCGGTGGAACAACTGCCGGATCATGGCTTTGAGATTGTGCACAATAGTATTCTACATCAGCAAAAAGTGAAATTGGTTTCCGAAAATGCACCCCACACACGAATCCTTCTCCACATTCTCCACAAATAATCCGAGCGACTTATTTGCAATCTTCCACCATGGTTTGAAGCGTTCAATGATGAGATCGTGTCATCGCGACATCTCAAAACGTGTTTAGTCATTTAAGCTAATTTATTGCACTTGTTTCTTTCACGTTGGTCATCTAGATTTTAATCATTTCGACGGTTTTTTGAACTGTTCCATTGATTTCCAGAATATTCTTAACTATTTAATCCCTTGAGACATCGATTATACACAAGCTTGCACAACTCCCATTACAAAAATTAAGACACCCAGAGGAAACACATCAGATTTCGATATATCGCTGCAACGATTACTTCAAGCATCGAGTTGAATAATCTACATGTAAAACAAATTGAAAGCATTCAAGTCAATCTTGTTGCTCAAGTACCACCGTGAGCTATCTGGCTGCGGCGTCAGCGGAAGAAGGTGTACAGCTCCTTCGATCACGCTTATAGGGACGATATATGTGGTTCCGACGCCGAAACGAGGCTTACGATGGTAGCTTCCATCGTGCAAGGGTTGCATCAGAGGTTGATGCCTCTCCTCAACATTCACCATACCAGCAGTCTGACGTATCGGCCCTGTTGCAAATGTCTGAACCAAGGCTAGAAGCCCTTTAACGCTCGATTCAGCATCCTCGACGATGAAAAGACACTTCAACTGTGCGGGAATGCGTCCCGCAGTAGACTTAACGTGGCTATCCGGACTCATCCCCATCCAGAGAAGCACTGTATCATTTCTTGGTAGCTTATGCTTTCTCCACCTTGTGGACCCAGTGCAACAAACCATATGAACTGCTTGCTCATCGCATTGAAAAGACGTCACCGGAATTGCTACTGCGTTGTACCAAATGTAGTTTGCATTGTTGAGACGACTGAAATACTGATCGTGATCTACGTAGTCTGTGAAGTTGGCAAATCTCTTGAAACACCATGCAATGTGATTCTGTAGCTCCCCTTTTGGCATTGCACACCACCAGGCCAAGTCATCAAGGGTCTTGATTTCTGGTTGCAGGTTTTTCATCATTCGCTTGATAGGTGCTTTGGTTAGAGGCATATCATCATCACGACGTTGTTTTGCAGTGTTTGCATTCAGCTCTCGATACCGAAACACCTCCTTTCGGGCTTTTGTTCGCAAAATCTGGAACGTGGCCTCATGACGATTCGATTGTCGGTACGCTTGTTTAAGATCCATCATCGCTTTTTCTGGGAGTTCTGAGCTTACATTTAAGAGGTTGCCAAGCTGGCGGATATGGTCAGAGAAGTGGTTCAGGAGATGCATCTTCACAAAGTTGAAATCCGATTCGTCGACAAAATGTTGTGCAATTTCTGACTCGATCTGCGTTTTATCTTTATCAATGCGACGACGCTTTGCAGCCGCAGAAAGATTGTTCCAAGCAGGGTCACTCTCCCGTTCCTCCTGTTTGTCGAATGTATGCTGCTTTTTCAAGGCTTCCGAGACCTTCTTTGTAGATGTACTGGTGCGGAATCGACTGAAAATATCCTTGTGACAATGAAACTCCTCCAGATATTTCTCCATGTACTCGATCGTGGCCTCAGTATGGTACCGGTACTGTGCCATAAGGTGAAAATACACTAAGTTCTTGACGCACAACAGGGCTTCTGTGAAGGGAATCCTTTGGCTCGCCGAAGGGTTTAAAAGAGTCACCGCGAAACCTGGAACAATCACACGCTCAAGTGCTTTCATCTCCTTACCACTCCATTGCGTCACCTGGCTATATGGCTTGTTGAATCGAGCGAAGCCAGGATATGGAGGCATCATCGCCCAGAGCTGGTTGAATTTGTCGATCCTGGAATGTTGTTCGAGGAAGGACGTTACCCAGTCCATCAAATGCTTAAGCATACCGAGATAGACGGTATGAAGAATATCGGGTACGATAATAGTCATCGGAGAGATGCATTTGATATTCCAGAAGACACCTTCTGAGGTTCCAACCGCTCGATCTTCCAGATATTGTCTTGTGTCCTGTCTCTCCGTCTCATCTCTCTGAGTCGCGAGTATCATTTTTTGGATGTATAGCCGATAGTCTCTCAATTGCCACGACGATGAATTCCCTTCTCCAAACGACGATTTCGGTGCTTCGCACACAGGGCAATGGGGCTGCTTGATTGAATGCAACTGAACGTTTTCGAAGTAGTCAGCCGTCCATGCACAGATGACAGGATAACATTGCCGCATCCGACCGTCTGCACAAAGCATAAGCTTTCCAGTATTGAAAAGCGCGTCGAGAGGATGAAAAATAAGCTCGAAGACCTTCCTTAAAACCTCTCGATTGTGTCTTTGTTGTTCCTTTACAGCAGATGTTTTTCCATGTCCTTTAAGGTGATGTTTCGGAGGAACGGGCAGAAGGGCAACAAGGATGCTTTCAAGATTTGAAGGCTTTGATCTAATAGTCGAGTCCATGTTTCCGAGACTCAAATATACTGGCCATTCCTTCTCGTCGCCCGAATAGTTTGTAAGATGTGTCTGGTCTGAACTGCCGAATAAAGGGACAATCGTAGCTCCAAGCGGCCGGCATAGCTAATGAAGCGGTCAAAATCATTGTAGCTATGACGAAATTCAACTAACGTACCTGTTCATTCCACCACCAGACGCTTAATTTCACCTCTGAGTAGATACATTCCTCAGCATCATTGAATTCCTTTGCTGGTGCATACGACATATGTTCCCTGAATGCAGGCTGTTGCATGAGGAACTCAATGCATTCAACGGGATTGCGGTAAAAGAAACGTGTGTAATCATCATCGCGAAGGTTGTTTGAATCGGCCAAACGATTGTAACACACTTTGCCGGATTTCCAAGAGTCTATGCCCATTGCGTAGGACATTTCATTCAACCTTTTGAATAAAGTGTGGGATGAAGTGAAGTTGCTGACGGTTGCCATCGTAGGGTTCCTGAAAAGCTCGTTGATAGCAGCTCTGCTCAAGTTGTGCTTGACGCACCAGTGCGCTAATCGATACTCCTCCTCGCAAGAAAACGGTGACCATAGATCAATTTCATCGTCGAAGACATCGAAATACTAGTTACTAATAGGCTTGCCGGCTAGACGGTTGTCCAAGTGTGTAGTACCACAAATACGTGTCGAAACTGGAGGTTGCTCTGGATCGATACACGCATTCTCGCTGTCGGCTTCTGTATCGCTCGAATCATCGTCGGTAGGGTGAAAAAAAGGGTCGTGATTCAGTTCATGAACGAATGGAAGTAGAATACTATCGTGCTCAATCGCAAAACCATCATCTGGCAGTAGTTCGGCTGATACGTATACTATCCTTTCTTTGTGGTTGCGATGGAGGTGAGTGATGTAAGCGCTGATGTAGGAGTACGTTTTCGAGCAGTAAAGACACAGTTGACGAAGATCCGTGTTTCGTTAGCAAAATGAACTGTCGCAACAACGTTAAGAAGCATCTCGACGGTCTTTTACGTACTTACACCATTACAAGCCAGCTGTCCTCGGAAAAAGCTGCACCGCGATTTACTTGTTCCAAAAAGGGGTCCTGCCACTCTCGTAGGATTTCTCTCATCCTCCTTCACACGTTTGCAAAGTGCTTACTCGCTCTCTCAATTTCAACATCCCTTCGATCTCGAAAAGCATACCGCATCTCGGTTCAGCTCGTCACGGCAATTGTTTTGCACCCTCACAAGACCCTCCTACGCCCATTGCCTGATTTATGGTTGTCACTTTATGTTAAGTTCGTACCTTACATGAACCGTGCATTCTCCTTAGATACCGACTCAGTGACGTCATCGCGGGGTACAAGAACTAGAGCAAGGACAAACGAGTGAGATATGACTGCAGAGCATGCTTTGAGTTGTCTTTGTGATGAACTTAAGCGTTCAGTCGACGAATCAGGGCGCTTAGATGATGCTAAGAAAATTGCCTCCTAGCTGAATTGCAGCCAAGATGATGTCGCCGGATCAAGAAAACCCTCCAAGCCCATATATATATTCGCGTTGCCTGCCCACCTTACTTACAATCTCCAGAACCTTCGACACACCCTCCTCACCTCTGCTACCGCATCGCTTCACCCTTGACGATATATTCAACACTCCCAACGCTTGTTTAGAGTAACAAGCATTTGATATCCACCACTCAATCATTGACCACCGTTGAGAACCTAAAATGTAACGTGATGCCTTCTGGTTGCCGAAATCAGTCGTCGCAGATGCTAATACAATCCAGATGCCGACTCTTCAAGTCCACGTCTGGGCCGAGAACACTGGTGTTGGAGTCAGCCAATGGGCAGCAGAAACCATGGGGATTTGGCAGGATAAGGGTGGCTTGACAACACAACGGATGGATAATAATGTGAGGGAGCGCATCTGGGAGATTGCCCAGTCCATGAGCATCATCAACAAGCAAGGCGCCGGCCCCGAGCAATGGGATCTCCTAATCGATCGTTGCGTTACTCGAATCAGTGAACTGGAGTCTAAAAGGTCGCTTTGGAAACGGTACATGGCAGACAAGACTAACCTCGATCCTCAGAAACTCACGGCAGCACTGGACGAGTTCGCGGAGGTTGGCCTTCGCCGAAGGAAGAATAGGCTCGAAGAAACCCCGACTAAGAAGAGGAAACTCGTGCACATTGGTATGTATTTCATCGCCCCAATGCTTCTTTTGCTCTTCCTAATGATGTGCAGATCCAGAAGACGACGAGGAAGGAACCTTGGGTCACAGGTCTTCACTGATAAAGGTGCGTTGCGACACCTTGAACGATTTCCTTGTCGAGCCATTTAGCTTTACCATCGCCTATGTGGATCCCGACATTGCTGGGAAGAGGGTGGGTGAAAACAATACTCAGCTATTCTCATGGCACTGGCCTGGGGATGATGAATCAATACTTCCGATAGTTACATCAATCGTCGATACGACCATTTTGTCGATCGTGAATGCTGCAATCACCGATCTGCTAGACCCCAGCCGGAAAATCCGAGAGCTTTGGGGCTGCCTGGAGGAGCCTAATGGAGATGGTGGTCCGTATGCCCGTAATGTTACCCCAATCTTCAATAACATTACTGCTGCCGGATGGGTAAAGGCGGCGATGAAATTAAGCAACCCAATGCGTTGTTGCGTTGTTTATCGTGGCCAAGAAGCCGACGGCACAGATGGTGCCCAGACGTCTATGCGTGGTGGCCGCCGCTACCTTCCTCTGGATGACATCCTGCCACCTCCAGCCAAGGATATGATCGACCATATCGGGGAGGAATCGGACGATGATGGTGAGACGCTGCGCCCAAATCCATGAAGCTTCCCGACGACGAAAACAGGCTTCCAAAAGTTGGAATAGAAGCTTCAATAGAGGATTATCAGACAGCAGCGAAACCTTGAAGTTATCTGAAACCATGCTCTTGGTCTCTTTGCCGATTACGAGCAAAGCGTTGTTGCTGATGAGGATGTGGCTTGGCTACGCGAGCACGATCACATTGTGAATCCTCCTGTTGCGGGCTCTTTGGCCAATAGGAAGCGTACAAGCAGCCGCCCAGCTGCAAATTAGTCATTGTGAGGATGGAATGCACTGGCTGGACGGTTGTTCAAGGATTTGCATTGTGGGTGGGTATTTTCCTGGCACTTTGGAGGGTGGACGGATGGGTGATAATTTGGAGTTTTTTGGTGAGGTTTTGGGTCTCTTTTTGGTGTTTTGTTTATTTTATTATTACATCATTCATATTCAGGCATGAAGGGCTGTGTTCAGAGTTCACGATGTTGGGATTAATCGTTGAGACGTTTATTTTTGGAAATAGCATAATGGCAGCGAAAGGACTCCGTGTATGGCTATCATGTAATTGGTAGTTCGGTATCTTTACCCAGCAGAAGTTAGCCCGAATGATTAGTGAAACGCGATCGCTTTTCAGCTCGTTGCGATAACGATTTTCGTCAAAGGAAGCCAATCAACAACCCTGTGGCATGCTTGTCACCTGCCATTCTTAGTTCCAAGTTCCCGTCCATCCAAGGAGTTGGAAGTGTTGGTGGCGGAATAAGCCAAGATCCTTGAATCGTCGACAGGATAAAAAGACGCATCACAACGATGCTTTTAATCATCTCAATGCTTTCTTTCCTTTACACAACGCTTTAATTCATTTACTCTACATTGATTCACATTTCCTTTAGTCACTCCATTAATTTTTCGTACTTATCACTCGCCGCCTTTTTAAATCATGACAAGAAGGCGCCGCACTTCTCCTCCTCCTCTTCCTTCCAGCACCAGGAGAAGCAGACGATCTATCCACGATGAGGATCTCGATGACGATCTCAGCACGATACCCGACAATTACAATGATTGTCGAGATGACATTTCAGAATCCGACGACGAGCCTGTTCGGTGACCATCCAGGAAAGCAATGGGCAAGCGGCCATCAAAAGATTCCTTCACGTCAACACTTGGATAACAAGTCACAGCAACTCAATTAACTCCTACGTCGGCGCAACCCCAACATCCTGAGCATCGGAAGGTCTATATTGTCTCGGAGGAGGAAGATGAACGCGAGCCTGCGCCGCTGGCATCCAAGAAGGTATCCAATCAAGCGTTTGAATGATTGAATCCGCCAGCTAATGTATATGTTTACTAGAGGAAGGATTCAAACGAAGCCGGTGAGCAATTGGTTGCATGGAAAGCTGGAAATCTGTGGTGATATGAGCCCTTTGTTGACGATGTGACAGGCCTCATCGTCGGGGCAGAATACAATGCCCAGACAACCCTTTCAGGCGTTCCGGCGATGGTCATGGCACGTGTGAAGCCTATAGCTATCAATTATGCGATGTTTGTGAATCCCTTTGCCACGAATGTGGTGAAGACCGCCCAGATTCATAGTTGGTGGTATGAGGAAATCGCCAGGATTGATCCAGCCCAGAGAAACTCAGACCCTCCACGTGCCTACATTTCAGTGGTAAATGAATTATCTCAACGATTGTTTTCATCGCTGACATTGTGCATCAGGCTCTCGCAAAGATTACTTGCTCCCGTGCAGCAATGGTATACCGCTGCAAGACCTCAATCGACTCTATTTACGGATTTCGAACACAGTCGCCTACAGAGATCCGGAAAATGGTAGCCTGGCTATTCGCCAAGGACAGGTTTACATGCCCCACAATCGTTCGTGAGGTAAGTTCAAAGTTCCCTCTTGTTTAATCGTTGTCTTGACGATCAATTTAGGAGTGCAAGTTTCGATTTGCAGCGACTGAAATTGTGGATCTTATTCACCGGACATACTTCGATGGCATACGACAGATGGGAATCAAAGATAGATCATTGATTGATAAAATCAACCCGACATTCATTGCCCTCACCGCAACGGCCATCCACCATTGTCTGTCGGCCTGGAAAACAGGCGAGTTTAGGGTCCCGCCAGAGTTTGGTCCAGGAGGTGGAGCACAACACCTGTGCAATACAAGAAACATTAATCACCCGGTTAATAATGCATGCACAGATGTATTTCGTCGTCTCGACGTGGATTTTCGTTCTTCCTCGCCAGAGGTTCAAGCCAAAAAGATAGACAATATCTGCAGCATGATCCGCCAAAGGATCCTCTCAACTGGTACAGACCCAGCGATGGCACAACCTCAGAACGATCAGGGCAGCTTTGATGAGGACTTCCTTGAATACGTCCCGGAGGAGCTGATAGAGCAGCCTGACAATTCTTTTAATCGTCTCAGCAGCTTTGTTGCTGCTACTGAAGCTAGTATGTGATTCTCAACTGTTCTGCCTGCCATCGCCAGCAGCAGCCAGCCCGTCCCCTGCAGCGACAGCAACAGCAACAGCAACGACATCGCCAACATGACCAGCATTGAGAATACGGGATTAGTCGATGGAAGTACGATTGTAGAGGGTGCGATCTCGCTTGGAGGTTAGGAATGGTGTCAGTAATCGGATTTATGATTTCCTTTGTGTGCTATTTTATTCTAGCTTTCGTCGATATATCATAATAGTAGTAAATGTAATAGAACTGATGGTTTACTGAAGTCTGATCTCAAATGCGTGAAATAATAATCGCGACAATGCATAACCCTCCCGCAACGAACTGCAAGCTAGTGACAATCTCGTATCAACAAATTAAATATCGTGAACCACTTCTGCATGGTAACTATCATTGGTCAAATTAAGCCATGAGGGTCTTTAAAAACAAGAACTACACGCTTGATTAAACGTATGGAGCGAGTACTATCATCATCGCGAGGACTAATCGAATTGGGCGACGTAGGAGTATGCCGAGAGATGATTTGTGATATTGCCAAAGGAAGTGTGAACTGTTCGTCAAGTGCTTGTTGTCACATTCGCAAGCGTGGGTACACTGGTTGTGACGCTTGAAAACAGCATCGCGACGACTCAAAGAACACTCTGGAACAGTCAAGCAATGCCATATTTCAGGGAAACCTCGATTTCATTTTTTTGAGTTTGTCGGTACAATAAACTAAATAAATTTAATGAAGGAGATTTAGTTTTTGCTGATGTACTTCCATTTGCTTATGAACTGCATCGCGACCCTTTTCTTCACCCTTCCAACAATGATTCCAGCTATACAGTAGCCGATAGCAACAATGTGTGCATTGATCCACAGCAACCTCCAGTTGGGACACATATTTGTGTTACTCCACACTGTGACAACCGTCTAGCCGGCAAGCATATTAGTAACAAGTATTTTGATATCTTCGATAATGAACTTGATCTATAGTCACCATTTTCTTGCGAGGAGGAGTATCGATTAGTGCATTGGTGTGTCAAGCACAACTTGAGCAGAGCTGCTATCAACAAGCTTTTCAGGGACCCTACAATGGCAACCGTTCGCAACTTCACTTCGTCCCACACTTTATTCAAAAGGCTTAATGAAATGTTCTATGCGATGGCCATTGACTCTTGGACATCGGGCAAAGCGTGTTACAATCATTTGGCCTTTCCAAACAACCTTTGGGATGATGATTACACACATTTCTTTTACCACAATCCTGTTGAATGCATTGAGTTCCTCATCCAATCACCTGCATTCATGGAACATATGTCATATGCTCCAGCAAATGAATTCAATGATGCTGAGGAATGTATCTACTCAGAGGTGAAATCAAGCGACTGGTGGTGTAATTAACAGGTACATTAGTTGAATTTCGTCATATCTACAATGATTTTGACCCTTCAATAGCGATGGCGGCTGCTTGGAGCTATGATTGTCTGTTGATTCGGCAGTTCAGACCAGACACATCTCACAAACTATTCGGGCGACAAGAAGGAATGGCCAGCATATTTGAGTCTCAGAAACATCGACTTGATGATTAGTTCAAAGCCTTTGAATCTTGGAAACATCCTTGTTGCCCTTCTTCCCGTTTCTCCACAATATCACTTTGAAGAACATGGAAAAACAACTGCCGTGAAGGAACAACCAATCCACAATCGAGAGGTTTTAAGGAAGGACTTCAAGCTTTTTTTCACCCTCTCAACTCACTTTCCAACATGGGAAAGCTTATGTTTTGTGCAGATGGTCAGATGTGGCAATGTTATCCTGTCATCTGTGAATGGACAGCTGACTACTTTGAAAACATTCACTTGCTCGGGATAAAGCTGCTCCATTGCCCAGGGTGCGAAGCACCAAAATCGGCATTTTGAGATGGGAATTCATCGTCGTGGCAATTGAGAGACTGTTGGCTATACTTCCAAAAGATGATACTTGCGACTCAGGGAGATGAGACAGAGAGACGGGAAGCAAGACAATATCTAGAAGAGCGAGCGGTTAGAACCTCAGAAGGTGTCTTCCCCAATATTAAATGCATCTCCCCAATGACTGTTATCATACCCAATATCCTTCATACCGTCTATCTCAGTATGCCTAAGCATTTGATGGACCAACCAACATCCTTCCTCGAACAACATTCCAGGATCTACAAATTCAACCTGCTCTGGGTAGTGGTAGCAACGGTTCTGGGATACCCGGGTGCGGTCCGGATTGGAACTGAACCAGAGGCCCCAGTCCGGGTCACGAACCACCAAGAATCCGGACTGAGTAACTAGTGCCATGTAGTAACCCAGACCGGACATAACACCATGGGGTTTTGGTTGGTTTGGATCCGGACTGCGGTTCCGTTTTACAGTTCCTGCAACTTTGGCTCGAATTAAGTATCTGAGTTCTGATCGCATCGTGACATGATCAATACGTAGATTGCGCAGTGTCAGGAGCTCTTCCACCTCCCGCTCTCAGATTTGCGATTGGGCCAATATTCATTGAATCTCTGCGAAATAACGCCATATTCTATGCCAAATTTGTGGGTTTTCAATAGCGACTCAACGAATATTGGTCTGATCACATATCTGACAGGGGGAGGTGATAGAGCGGCTAAAACCGCACAATCTACATATTGATCATGGCACGATATGATCAGAACTCAGATACCTAATTGGAGTCAAAATTGTGAACTTGAAATGCCTGGTTGTTGGTGGCAAAACCAGCCCATTTCCAACGGTCTGGGTTTTTCGTGTGGTAAGACCCATTAAAATGGTCTGGTTTCGGGTGGAACCAGAACCGGAACTGAACCGGGAATTTGGAACTGTTGCTAACACTACTTGGGCGCGTGATTGTTCCAGTTATTGCGGCGACTCTTTTAAACCCCTCGGCAAGCCAAAGGATTCCCTTCACCGAAGCCCTGTTGTGCTTCAAGGACTGGGTGTATATTCACCCTATGGCACAGTACTGGTACCATACTGAAGCGACGATCGAGTGCATGGAGAAATATCTGGAGGTGTTTCATCGTCACAATGATGTTTTCAGTCGATTCCGCACCAGTAAATCTACGTAGAGGGTCTCGGAAGCCTTGAAAAAGCAGCTTACTTTTGACAACCAGGAGGAATGGGAGAGTGACCCCACTTGGAACAATGTTTCTGCAGCAGCAAAGCGTTGTCGTGTTGATGAAGATAAAACACCGATTGAGTAAGAAATTGCACAACATCTTGTTGACAAATCGGATTTCAACTTTGTGAAGATGCATCTCCTGAACCACTTCTCTGACCATATCCGCCAGCTTGGCAACCTCTTAAATGCAAGCGCTGAACTCCCAGAAAGAGGGATGAAAGATCGTAAACAAGCGTACGGACAATCAAATAGTCATCAGGTGGCCTTCCAGATTTTGTGAACGAAAGCCCGAAAGGAGGTGTTTCAGTATCGAGAGCCGAATGCTAATGCTGCAAAACAACGTCACGATGATGAAATGCCTTTAACCAAAGCACCTATCAAGTGAATGATGGAAAACCCGCAACCAGAAATCAAGACCCTTGATGACCTGGCCAAGTGGTGTGCAATGCCAACAGGGGAGCTACAAAATCACATCGCTTGGTGTTTCAAGAGAGTTGCCGACTTCACAGACTACGTCGATCATGATCAGTATTTCAGTCATCTCAATGATGCAAAATACATTTGGCAAGTGCTGTAGCAATTCCGGTGATGTCTTTGCAATGCGACGAGCAGGCAGTTCATATGGTTCGTTGCACTGGGTCCACAAGGTGGAGAATGCACAAGCCACCATGAAATGATACAGTGCTTTTCTGGATGGGGACGAGTCCGGATAGCCACCTTAAGTCAACTGCTGGATGCATTGCCAGGAGTTTGAAGTGTCTTTTCGTCGTCGAGGATGCCAAATTGAGCCTTAAAGGGCTTCTTGCCTTGGTTCAGACGTTTGCAACAGTGCCGATACGTCAGACTGCTGGTATGGTGAATGTTGAAGAGAGACATTAACCTCCAATGCAACCCTTGCACGACAGAAGCTACCTTCGTAAGCCTCTTTTCGGTGTCAGAACCACTTATATCATCCCTTTAACCACAATCCCAGGGGCTGTACACCTTCTTCCGCTGATGCCGCAGCCAGATAGCACGTGGTGGTACTTGAGCAACAGAATTGACTTGAATCCTTTCAATTTGTTTTACATGTAGATTATTCGATTCGATGCTTGAAGTCATTGTTGCAGCGATATATAGGAATCTGATGTGTTTACTCTGAAATATTGTTATGGGAGTTGTGCAAGCTTCTGTATAATTGATGTCTCAAGGGTTTAAATAGTTAGGAATATTCTTGAAATCGATGGAACAGTTCAAAATACGATTGAAATGATTACAATCTAGAGGGCCAATGTGACAGAAACAAGTGCTGTAAATTAGCTTAAATGACTAAACAAGTTTTTGAAATGTCATGACAACGCGATCACATCACTGAATGCTTTGAAGCAGGGTGGAAGATTGCAAATAAGTTGCTTGGATTATTTTTGGAGAATGTGGAGAAGGATCTGTACATGGGGTCCATTTTCGGAAACCAATTTCGCTTTTTGCTGATGTGGAGTGAAGACTTTGGCGGTCTTTAGCAATTTACAAGCAGCTATTTAACAGACAGCACATCTGGGGCTGGGCCCTGGACAGCAGCTAGCAAGACGGATCAATCAAAGAGCACAGGCTCTCCTCGCCCACAGCATCAAAACGGAGATTCACTCAGTTCTGGTACACTCTAGTATCCCTGGGATGAAGAAGCAGACTGCCAGACGAATGTAGTCCGCAATGCGACTGGGGACAGGGTGACAGAGCGGCCGTATAGCTCGGCCTCGAATATGACCAGACAGATCTCCGAGGGAATCTCAGCAGCCAAGGCACGGTGGGAGGCCAACAAATGCGGCAGGCACTTCAGCTCTAGGCTGAAGGGCAAGGCAAGGACTACAAGACATATTCCGATGACAAGCATGAAATGATTAGCTGCCAGGTTTCATCAACTAAAATCAGGGCATGTGCCCACCCGAGTTTACCTAATACGATTCAGTCACCGAGAGGATGACAAGTGCTGGTGGTGGACAGGGACAGTTGCCCAGACGCGGGAGTGCCTCTTCCGCCACTGCAGGTGGTGGGGAGACTAGCAGAGCACGCTCTGGAAAGCGGTGGGAAAGGCCAAGGGCTGGAAAGCAGGCAGATGCCAACACGTGCAGGTCTCTGAGCTGTTTTCCATGGAAGAGTGTTATCAAGTGGTGGTAGATTTCCTGGTGGCTACTGAAGTCGGGAAGTTCCCACCCAGGTGAACGGCGGTATGGAGCAGGCGCAGAGGCTCACAGCGGCGGCAACAGGGTTATATCGTTCTTTCTATCTTTTTTGTTTCTTTTCTTTTCATTTGTCAGCAGGGACCAAGGGTAGCGGAGGGGAGCTCCGCCATCTAGCCCGCTAGCCCGGAGGCGGAGGGGATATCAGGTCCTGTCATACTCTAGTAAGAGTGAATACAGTATGAATAAACAACAACAACAACTTCACAGATCATGTCATGTTGGCAACAAGGATGCGTACTTCTATGTTGCTATCGGCTTCACTTTACACTAGAGGAGTAAAGGTATTTATCGTTGAAGTTCCTGCCTAAGATTACTCGCCTGGAGAAGTAGTACAAACCCTAGTAACTACTTCCGCCGACTCCTCCGTACCGACACTACAGGGTACTGATCATTATTCCCTCTTTTGTTCGCCATCTCTCCCCAGGGTACTCTATGCTTACAAGACAGATATATGCGATTCTCGGTATGGGAAATATCCCAAAACTGTATGGTTGTATGAGGCAGGATCCGTAAAACAATCCAATATACAAGAGCTTAGTTGGTGTTACAAACGCCAGCTTCAGGCACTATAAACGCTAGGTGCTGAAAACTCCAAGGGTGCTAAAATCATCCGAAGTCGTAGGATCGAAACCTGTAGTAATCAACATTTTGCTATTATGCATATCCCCTCTTTGTCTCCAGGGCCACCTGTGGGATAGCAATATGCAATTATACGCCTTGGAACCCTAGTAAGAATGGTTTGTACAACAATTAACGATACAAGAATTGAACTCTTGGCTCAGTGATGCGTGAAAACCCAACTAAAGACATGGGATGTCACTGGCTCGAAACTTGAAACAGCAAAGTTGCGGGCTTTAAATCTGTCATAATCCGCTCTTTTGTTACTCTTGTCATGGTTATTTTGGGTCTTATGGCAGCGTCTTCCTGCCAAAATACCCCGTGGCACGACCTCGTTACTAAAACAGTCTAAGATACAACTACATAGTTACGTGGTGCTGTACAAACCCGAAGTCCCAGACTTATTATCTGCAGAGATCTCATCTTTTGATACTTATACTACCTGTTCTGTTTAGAGCCGCCAGCCACTCTACCATATGCAATTATTCGGAGTCTGTAGCCACCCAAACAAGTTGTGGACCTGTAAAACAATCCAATACAGGAGCCAATCTCTTAGCTCAGTTAGTGCTTCAAATGCCAGGTGCTGTAAACACTGGGTGCGGGTTCGAAACTTGCTTTTTTTTTTTTAACTCTTTTCCTCTCCTCTTGTCTTGTGACTTATTGGCCTACTCTACATGAAAGTCCCAATTATTGTGCGTTGGTAGTTGTCCCTATTAACTGATGCCTCGATTTACTCCTGTAGGTTCCAAGTTCGGTGAGCCAAGATCCCACAAGGTCCTCAATTAAACCAGAGCTGATTGTTTGGCTCATGGTGCTTTAAGCGCCAGGTGCTATAAACACCAGTACGGGTTCGAAACCCATAGTGCTCAGGGGCTGTAAACTCCAGGTGCAGTAAACGCCAGGTGATATAAACACCTACTGTGGGTTAGAAACCCTTCTTTTTCTCTTTGTTGTCGTAGACGGTTCAAGTTATAGGCTTACATGGAAACGATTGGTTGGAGTAGTTGTACATACCAATTAATGATCGCCGATTTGCAGGGCTCGGAATTCAGTGAGCTAGGAACCCCCAAAAACATCGGGCAAGCAAGAGCTGATAGCTTAGTCCGACTGCAAGGTATGGCGCTTCAAACGCCAGGTGCTGCAAACACCAGATGCAAGTTCGAAACCTGTGGTAATCGCACTTTTGCTATGCCCATGTCCTGGCAAGATTTGCTGCTTATTTGCTCTTTTGTTCCGCCACTTCTCCTCCGCGTATGTTTACAAGACAAGAATTTTCAGAATGGCCGCGACCCGCACCCCGACAGGCAATGTCAATGCTCTCTATGCTCAGTTTTTGCAGACTGATTGCAGTATTGCAGCTTGCTTTACCGTCAACTATAACTCGCACTCATACTGGCAGTTCAACTAGCCAGTCAGTGGTTCGCGTTGCGATCACCCACTTAAGGATTGGCTAATAGCTAGTGATTATCAGTGTTCGAAACGGGCCGGGCCGGTCTATGCCAAGGACAGCTTTTTAAATTCAGATCTGACCGGTCTACAGATTTATTGCTGTCTAACTGGCTGGTCTATAGATAACTACAGAAGTGCTCAAGTGCTCAATAGTGCAAGCCAGTGTAGAAATGAGAAATATTGATGCACAAACCCCAGGCGCTTGGGAACACTGGCCGGCCCTGACATCTTCAAGCCTAGCCTTCGAGCTTTGGACAAAGCCCTGCCACCCATACAGGATGATTGTTTGCTGATTTTCATGTTTCAGATATGCAGGCCGTAGTGGGATAAAACAATGAAGATACAAGAGCTCAAAGCTTAGCTTAATTGGCACCTTAAGCGCCAGGCGCTGTAAACACCAATTGCGAGTTCGAAACTTGTGGCAAGAAACCTTTTTGCTACGCTCGTGTCCTTTGCTGTTTCCCCTTTATCCCACCAGAGCGCTGGGCAGTGTTCCTAAGCGGCCCGGCTTCCATTTGAATCTGGCGCCAATTTTGGGGCTGTCTGTGAGGGAAAACAAGGTCTTCATAATCTATTTGATGTTGACGCTGTCTGGAGCGACTAGGAGGCTCCGATCTTGGTGAGCAAAGATAAGTAATGGTGTGCAAAATACCTGCAGGAGAAAGTTAAGACCTGCACAAAAGCCTACACCGCAAAAGCCTGGAGGCCGGCCGAGCCGTCATGGCCACCCACAGATTAGGCCGGCCCCAGTGTTCCTTAGTGGCCCGGCTTTTTAGCAGACTGCAGATCAGGCCAGCCCAGCCGCTTAGGAACACTGGACAAGGCTCTACCAAAGTACACCTTCGATTTGGATAATACCACGGTACCCTTCTAGTGGAAATTTCGATGAGGTAATAATAGGGCGTTGTCCCGAATTTTTCATGACTCTTAAGCGTCTTGCATCATTGTCGAAGAAGCAATGAAGATTTCCATATTCTTCAACAAATGTAGCCAACTCCTCTTCAATAATGGCAATCTCCGAGTCATCATTGTTAGGTTATATTGGCGCATTCGTTTGTATGCAACAAGATACCCTATATTCGCCAGATACTAGTCAGGCAGCTAGCCCAAAGTAACGGTTGAATGTATAGCAGCAACCAATTGTACCGCTCTACAGCTTGGAAACTAGAGTGTAGTAAGTTTATGTCTCTGGGTGCATAACCGAGGGCTTCTAGAAGATGGAACCTCGAGGCCCTCATCTCCCTGTCAATCTGTGCCCATTCATCCTCTGCGGCCACGTAGTCTCCTAAATTATCGACTCGATCAGTGTTCCTAAGCGGCCCGGCTGGCTGGCTGGCTTTTTAGCGACCTGCAGATCAGGCCGGCCCAGCCGCAAAATCTCAGGCCTCCATTTGAAAAGCTTACGCTGCAAAAAGCCTGCCGGCCGGCCGGACCTCGATTTTGGAGGCCTGCCTAGGCGGCGGCTAGGCCTGGCTTCATGCAGGCTGGCCGGGCCGGGCCGCTTAAGAACACTGGACTTGATAGTATATCATTTCGGCACCGTATGTTTTCTCATTCTGTCATCTGGGTTAGTACGTTTAAATAAAGTTCGATTCGGGTGAGAGGATTACCATCTTGCAAAAGCAATTGCTAGTCATCTCTCCCATCTTTCCAGTGCCAGAGTTTCCCTTTGCTTTCCCAGCTTCAATTTCCCGTAGTGGAAGCGGTTATAGTACACTACAGCCTACAGGCTAGAGTGTTTATTAGGCAATTCTCTAGTTCGATTACTCCTAGTGTTCCGAAGCAGCCACTCCGACCACGTGGTCGATAGCATATATCTGCAGGAGGTCATCAGTTCGAAAAGGACGACAGGGAGGCTGTGAGTATCCGACGAGGGCGTGTCGTTGAGCACAGAGGACAGACGTTATGAGATTTTCCGTCATCCCCGATAATTAATCAGCAAACGCGTGCCGTCAAGCAAAGGGAATAGGTATGATAAGCTTTTCCGTTGCTCTGGATAGATAAATATCATCAAAGGGTGCCCACATCCTCCTCGACAGATTCCACAGAAATCTCGAGGGATTATGAAATGTGTCTTATCGAAGATTACTCCTGCTATCATCACATGGATCTTTAGTCAGTATATTGGACAGTCAGCGCTCTTTGCGAGAACTTGCCACACTCCACTGTATCTATTGTTAGTCTGCGTAGGGAAAGGTGGTGGGGACTCACAGCACAGGCAACGCGTTCATTCAGTAGATCCAGTACCAAGGGTCAGTCCGCCAATATAATCTCCGCAAGCTGCACTAGCTTCATAGCCTTCTTTCATCCGGTTACTTTTGTTCGGGGGGCACCAGTGGAGTTCACGCTCGTGTTTGACCTCTGCTCGGAACTTCCCGATAGTGTGAGCGACGGCGCCATGGGTCACGGCCGACATCGACACAACCAAGGAAGAGGCAGTGCTCGGTAGTGGATGTCGAGGGCTGGATGGGAGGGCGTTCGCAGGCACGAACTGATCTACCCCAGTCTCTCTTCCGGGGTTTGTAGTACAATAACACATTGCCATTCTCCTCAGTTCATTGTATCCGCCTGTTAGACGATCTGTTGACGTTTCCAACCGCATCAACCTGAAGGGTACAAGGAGGGGAGATCCCCACCTAGCCGGTCATCCGGAGGGGGAGGGGAGTCGGGCACTGCCATACTCTAGATAGAGTGAATGCAGTATGACTAAAGCAAACAAACAAACCGCATCAACCTAGAGTCGTATCGCAGATCGGGTGGATGGATTGGGGGACGGGAGAGGGCCAGTGTGGAGGTGGAGCGTAGGCGGTTGCTCGCGGCGAAGGAGGGGCAGATTAGCGGCTGGAAGACGGATGACGGACGAGCGACAGATGGGGCTGGATCGTGGCTAGACAGCCGTGGATTCGACTAGTGCGTCGAAGAGGGGCAGGGTGAGTCGTACTGGCACGGCAGGAGCATGATTGCTTGAAACTTCTTCTCGACGGCGGCGATTTAGATGGCAGCCGTAGGGATCGGGTTGCAGTGCTGAGAGCTTATTATGACTCTTATTATAACTCTTGGCATGACTCTAGCCAGCCGCTGCGCAAACTTGAAAACTTGACGAATAGGAGATGTGTCCATATTCCGGCTCACGCGACAGATACTCAGGTTCAACCAGACGTCTAATTTATTCTTCAACAACTCACAGCAACCCCTCATCCCTCGTTCTCCTCAGACAAGCTTTGTGGTCCGCATCTCCCGCTCCAACTCCTGTACGCCCTCATGATACCTTAGCACATCGTCTTCACAATCCTGCAAGCGTTCTTTCATCTCAGCTTTAGTACGCTTAAACATCCATTGCAAAGGAAACCATAGTGTCTGAAGCTGAATTTTCACTGCCCATGCCAGCCTCACGTGATACGAGACTCTCCCCTGCGCTTCGCCTTAAGTCACGCTACAACAAACAACTAGCCTCTTGCTGCTTCGATATAATTCCAAAAACGGTTAGGTTCGTAACGAACCAGAAGTCCCCAAAGCCTTCACCCCAGATTCATCGGACGGTAAAAGTGAAGCCGGGACCGGGCTCCTAAGCAGCCCCAACGCTCATGTTGAGAGATGGCATTATGGTCACTAAGGAAGTCCGCCTATACCGAACGAAGCCTCGATACGCATCAGCGAAGAAAAGGCACATACCTGGCACTATTTGCCTCGCCCAACTCATGCATTCTTCCCAATGCCGCTACCCTAGCTGTACAAGTTAGATTCGTTCTAAGGAAAGAGGTTCTAGGACAAGATTACCTATACTCCTGCTCCGCTGGGGCTTCGAACCCTAGTGGCTCTCAAGGGACGAAAGTTCTTGACAACGGAGGAGGTACTAGTTCCGGTGGAAAACGACCGGGCTAATCATAACACTCTCCACCCCTAGGAGCATTCTTTGGCTGTCGGAGCCGTGAGAATTGATGGGAGGCGCTAAACTTGCGAACATCCAGTTCCCACCGTGAGCAATAATTCTTTAGCATTTAGCAAAGCCAAGGTTTAGTGCGAGCACCTATTTATATGTATCAGCTACAGAATTAGTTATTTGTGAGTGCTCATATGCTGGGATAAACTGTGCAGATCGCACTAACATCCTCAAAATAGTTATACCCACTGCGTTTCAAGCTATCGTTTTCAGATTCCTTTGAACATGGGCGGGGCTTTGCATACTTGGGAGTCTATCATCGAAGTCGTCATATCCATACACAAATAAGCAGTCTCTACCTTATCGTCAGCTACAAGAACAACTGTCACTGTGAGATAGTTTCAACTGTGGCTCTACGCGGCGATAAGTAAATAACGTACGTTGAGGAAGCGAATGATGAGTACGATAGCTGAATTGAGAAGGAAAGGCGCAACAGGACGAGCATCGGCTGTGGCTGTAGCTGATAAAGAGAGATTCCAAGACACGAGAGGTTCGGCCACAAGCGATCTAAAAGTATAAGCCAAGGATCATTAATTGCTGCCAACGAATTGCACATGCGCTTTCAAGACGGTATCGATTTCTGTTTCATTGCTGGTATGGACCTGCAAGATACCAGCACCCAGAACCTGAGGATAGCCTCAATAAACTATCACTCGCAATTAAAGAGGACATAGAAGGCGAATACGAGGAATACATAACTAACAATCTTACAAACCAACAACATCAAAGAAATCGCGAACCCCTAGACGGCTAGCCAAATACTGTATCTATATACCGTTCATACCTCGGCTTTATTTACATTACGCAAGCCTAATGAGAGAAAGTACTCTAAAATTATAAACAATAAACAATTGGGAGCTCGGTAGACGGCAACGAAGTCAGATCGAGAAAGTAAGAGATACGGCTGTCAACAATGTTGAGTCGCTCGCCAGTTATCGGACGAGAGTGTCCCGTTATTGGGTGATATTCGGGAGAGTCACTCATGCGAGAGGTGAAGAAAAACGCAACAGAGGCCGTGGGAGATGGAGGTGTTGCGCCAGCTACAAGAAGGTGACGCTAGAAAGTGGGCACGAAAGCGCACGAGTAATTCCCACGAAGAGGAACTACAGCACTTGATGGGCGGACTTGAGGAAAGTTGGAACGGGGGGGGCACAACTTGTTGCTTTAGCGGTTAACTGAGACTAAGAGTAAATGTATCTAGAGAATCAATTCGGATCATCAGCCCAACACCCTAATCGACTTAGCCATCTATATCTGCGTCGATCACACCTCTCTCGTCCCATGTGGACAGTTCTCTATGCAAGGTTCACTCATCCTCGATCCTGCTGTGTAGGCCGCTCTGTATATCCCTCAAAGGTCCTTTTAACTCTCATCGGCTGATGTTGTGGATAGTTGAACTTATGCGCAGCCCTGGGCTTTGGTCGTACAAGGCAGCAATCGATATAATCGAAAGTAAACACCAGCAGAGCAATACAAATATTGCTCTGAAGCTCGGGCGTGGCTAGTGATAGCAGTTAAGGCGAACTTAGATCGGCTTGGATTTGCCGGATGCTGACCTACATTGTAGGAATTACGTATATTTAGATGATAAGCATGTGGAGGTGACAGTACCTGTGAGGCACACATGCTCAACACCGGTGCTGCAATCTTCATACAGACGAGGCAAGCACCCAACTGTTTTTATTACTGCCAGGTGCTCAACACACAACTGTCCTAATAACAGCCTCCACAACCCATGCTGTGAGATAACCAATCTATGTGGGAAACATACTTTCGTTATCAGCTTGTATTCACAAGCATATTTTTGACCAGCCCAATTTAAGGCTTGCAATGTCATGATATTTCTCCTAACCGATGGCCACTGTGGCACGGTGTTGAGGTTTCTACTAGTCGAAATCAAAAGTTCCCCGTACACGTGACCGATGGCGCTTACATTGATTAGATTGATTAAATATGTATCACTGAGGTAGCACTTAGTGACACCACACCGTCCCATTGGCGCGAAGCGATTCTCCAAGAAGTGAGAAGTGATGCCGCGAGAGAGAAGACACTTAGAGACTAAGTAGTGACAGGTAAAAAAGTTAGTGCTAGGAGAAGGTGAGCTATTTTGGCACTGCGGTTTCACCCTTTAACGATTGGGTAACTTTTCTACAGAGGATAAGTGTCCTGCTGAACATTCTATTCCGAAATCAACTAGCGGTGCATCAAAAAATGCGTGCCCAGGCTGCTGCAGTGCAACCACGACAGAGACTACCAATACTATGGCGGAGAATCGGCAAGGATAATGGATTGGGCAGGGGTGGTACACAAGAGCGCATAGAAGAAAATATGCAAGATGCTACTGGCACAGAAGAGCTAGAAATGGTGTGGAAGAATGTGCGCTACGGTGTACAACAACAGAGGAGATATCCTTATATGAGCTACTTGAAGCAGATTGCTTAAAGCCAAATCCACATAGTGGAAGACCAAGTATACAATCACAGGAGGAAAAAGATCGCTTGGTTGCAACAGTTAAGAATTGGAGAAGTCACCAATGAAATCAATACTGAAATAGCAAAACTTCAAACTATTATGCAGCGCTATCTCAATGTTCAAGACAGGAATAAAGTTTTATGCATAGCGGGATTTCTTTGTTGGGGTGAGCGTAGGTACCATGCATCATGTACAGAATTATTAGAATTTAAATGGATAGTCATTGTAAATTTGTTGTGTAGTCATTAACGTATCCGGGACTTTTAATTTGACGAGTATTGACCTGTACCATCACAGATGTAAGAGATACTGTTTCGCGAACATTCCATCTCCGACTCAGTTTACAGCCATATTTAACTTGCCTCCCCAGGATTCCAGTGGCTATGGTATGTGTGCAGTCGTGGGAATTTCTAGTGCCAGTGGTCATGCTTGTACCCATAGCCATGAAGGATCGTGATGTTGCGATCAGTGGTGACGGTAATTAGAGACCGTGACGTAGTGGTGGTAGCGCCACTCATACAAAAGATAATTCCTAAGAGCTTAACTTAAGTACCCACTAGTATGTTCGCTTCTGCCGCTCTCATTGCCGCTCTTGCCACAATCGGTGTTAACCATGTCAACACAAAACTGTTTGAATCAACAAAGTCATTACACAACTTGATATGGTGTTGATAACCTCGCCATCGGACAAAAACTGTGGACATTAAGTGCCGGTCAGATGCTAGTGATTCTCACTCAGCAATAAGGCTCATGTGAACTGCCAGTGATCATCACAATTTTCTACAGATTTCCTATCAGGTACTCCGGCAGGGTGCTTGAACACTAGGTTGATGGCCTTTTAAGATTTAATTCTATTCTTTTCTCTAGTGGTTGGTATCTCTTTCTACTTGCCTGCCTCCGATTTCTGATTTGACAACTCCATAGATTTCTGATTCAACTTTCTTTAGTAGGGTTGGTCTAGAGTAGAGTGGCGGATGTGAGTGAAGGCGCTGAAGCTATTGGTGCTGTTGGAAGTAGAGGGGATGGAGAAGCTGGGGTCGCCACCTGCCTGGGTATGCGAAGGTTTCAAGCGTAACCCCTCTTTTATTCCCAACAAAGTATCCAACCATAGAGAGCAATGCGGATCAAGGTCTATCATTCCATTTCCGATTTCCACCCTGTTGAATTCGGACAACCAACCCAAGGTGGATAGGGATGTATAGCGGTTTAGCCCTTTAGAATGCAGCTCTTAAGCCTTCACACAATTCATATATCATCACCTGCGGATACCCAAGAGATGCATGTTACAATAAGGTCTAGAATGGAGTTACCGATACACTGGAGTCGCCGAACAGATTCATATGTAGACTCATACACGATTGCTCACTCTCCACTGTTGCATGTATGGATCGCCACCTTTGTAAGGCATATGAGCCCTCGAATAGAGCTAGACGAATCGCTGAGGGGAGGTCAGGAGCCAAGGCAGAGTGGGAGGCCGACAAGTGCAGCAAGCACTTCAGCTACAGACTCAAGGGCAAGACGGGGACCAAGAGACCTGTTCCGATGACAAGCGTGAAGTCGCTGGCTACCAGGTTCTACAGACTAAAGTGCGGGCATGCACCCACTGGAGTCTACCTAAAACGGTTCG
>Ga0307515_10006126_pt1 | contig 24188 bp, 23 predicted proteins | sample 17_EM_MG_FD_194513 | JGI IMG/M metagenome (GOLD analysis project Ga0307515, IMG submission 194513) | Populus trichocarpa ectomycorrhiza microbial communities from riparian zone in the Pacific Northwest, United States - 17_EM | ecosystem: Host-associated > Plants > Roots > Unclassified | place... | reverse complement strand
CCCGTTGCTAACACTAGGAAGGTGTGGAAGGAATTGTGTTACGGAAAGGCGGAGACGTTGGTAGACACGGAGGAAGCGGCGACATGGTGGCGGTATAATTTAGTAAGATAAAGAAGTGGTCTGAGGTTTTGCGACGTCGGGTGAGGTGGCGTGGTTGTTCCGATAAGGAATAACGGAGTGGTGTGTAAGATCATAGGATGAGATTCGAATGGTACATCGGAGCATGAGGAATGGTTCGAGGGTGGCAGACGAATTCTATATAAAGAGAGTGTTGATGGCGTTGGAGGATGTCCTTTTCTTCTCTCTTTACTCGTTCTCTTGTATAGCAAAGCAAGTTACGACTTTGAAACAGCTTCGACTCTTGTCTTGTCTTGATTTCCTCGAAACGAATCTCGAGCGCCTTGTCTCGTTTTCTGATATCACATTAGTGTTACCAATATCACCTACGCCTGACCCCGCCCGTTACACTAGAACGAGTCCTACAACATCGTACCTGATATTGAATGTGCCTACATCCCTCGACAGGGTGTAAGTATTGTTCCGAACCTTGCTCCGTTTCTTGTTGGGTTTACCTAGAATCAAATCACCGTTGGATACACGTTTGCTACGATTGCGTCGACGAATTACCACGACTTACCGGACTTAATATCCGTCAGTACCCTCATCGATCAACATATTCGAATGCACCAGTACGACAGTAACTGCACATCTCGAACAAATTGTTTTGATCTCGCTGCAATTCCTTGCCTTGTTTTCGAACCCGAACCTTTGAACGCTTTTGAGAGTAGCGAAGAAATACTCACAGAATCTTTTAAGGAAGAACCCCATGAAGCCTATTTTTGGGAACAGTCAACTGTCCCCTCCCTGTGGAATACATATTGGACAGACGCAGCTAGGGAAGGCGGCGGACTTGACATTGACGACCCCGTGTTCGGACCACATTGGACTCGGTATACAGGAGCACACTCCGGGTTTCCTTGTGATCCCGAACAACCGTGCGATTGTGAAGGCCACAATTGCGCCGGAACACAGTCGACAATCGGATACACAGCAGCAACAGTAACAACAGCAAAATCTCGGGGGATTCCGCTAATAGTTATCGTACCCCTGACTCCGACCCCCTCCGAAATCGACGTTTAGAATTGGCACTGGTAGATGTGCTTGATCCATTGCCATGTCAAATTCAACGGAACCCCGAGCGGCCCTGGTATCCATCGAGGATCAGGGCACCATCATGGCGCTCATCGACATAGACAAAGACAACATAGGGTACGAACAGCTGATGGAGACATTCGCACAAACGCAAGAGGTATTGATGCGGGTGGCACAATACTCCCAACCGATCCAAGAGGTACAGAGGATCTGCGAGCACCCACAACAAATAATCGACCTACAACGGCAGATCACAGACCTGCAAGCGAGACAGTGCCTACCCCCACAATGCGACCATACCGGGCTGGAACAACAAATACAAACCCTGAGGAACAAACGGTACGAAGCCTTGAGGAGACCCCCGGCTCCAGGAACCAGTGAGGATCTGCAACAGGAACTGGACGATATGACCCGGGATGCACGGCAATCTGGAGAGGAAGTCCGCGGTTTGAGGACGCAGTTAGCCAATGCGTTGACATTGGCAGCCAGAGCGGCTCCGGCTGCTCCCCAGGTTCCAGAAGACAGAGGACAGAAATTTCCCAACTCCCCAGACTTTTCAGGGTCGGATCGAACTCAGTTGAGAGGCTGGATTGCTCAACTCTGAATGGTCATACGACACAAGCCCGCCAGCTTTCCCGACGAACAGTCGAAGATGCGTTACGCATTCAACCGCCTGAGGGGAATAGCCTGAGGCCAGATCCTGCCACATCTCAGGGAGGACGGAACGATAGGGCTGGAAGATCTACCAGCTTTTATACAACTCCTGGAAGCAGCTTTTGGGGACCACAACCGACTAGCCACCGCCGAACGGAAAATGCGGGAGATTAAACGAAAGAACCGCGAGTTCTCTCAGTATTACGCTGAGTTCCAAGTTATCGCCGCCGATTTGGATTGGAATCCCTCGGCCCTACGAAATGCACTGAGGATGGGATTGTCTGAAGAAATGAAAGACTCCTTTACCTACAGTGATATGCCCGAGGAACTCCCTGCGTTTGTGACGGTTTGTCAAAAACGGGATAACCAAATACGACAACCGCGCGCAGAGAAAGCGGCACAGAATACAGGAAGCGGGATAGGTTTCGCTTCCTCCAGACCCCCGCCACCCCAGAAAGCCCTGGAAACAGCTCCCGCTGGAACGGTCGCCGGATATACCGGACCAGCGCCAATGGATATTAGCGCAGGCAAGAGAAGGATTTCAGCAGAGGAGAGAGCGAAGAGGTTTGCTGATGGGAGGTGTTTATACTGTGGTGGGTTTAACCACAGGGCAGCGGAATGTGCGGCAAGAAAGAAGGCTCAGACGTTTAAGGCGGCTGGAGCAGAAGTTACGGAAGTAGGAACCAAGGATGGTTCCGAGGAATCGGGAAAAGATTAGGTCAACCCAAGCAGGATGGGGCTTTGGTTGATGGAAAAAGTTTTGTTTTAAATGCTTTGAAATGTTTTGGAATTTCGCGATTATCAGTTAGCAAGGTGAAGGTATTGGAAGGATCAATGGAAGGCAGACATTTAGTTATAACCTGTTCATTGACCGTGAATAACCAAGGGATACCTACGCATGCGCTGATTGATTGCGGAGCTACTGGCATTGCATTTATGGATTAAGATTTTGCTCGCCATCATCAGATACCACTTCAAGAACTGAAGGAAAAGAAACAAGTGGAGGTCATCGACGGGAGACCTATCGAATCCGGAGATATTACGCATATTGCTAAAGTCGGGATGAAGGTACAAGAACATAAAGAACAGTTACCCATGTTCATTACGAAGTTAGGACACTATCCAATTGTCCTCGGGATCCCTTGGCTACGATTACACGATGTAGCTGTGCGTTTTGCATCCAATACGGTTACGTTTGGCTCACAATATTGCATTACGCATTGCCACGATACATCAGTAACAGTACAAGGAGTTACAGAAGAACCGCCAGAACCAGTATATCAAGTAAAAGATATATTCGAACCAAATATTCGACCCTTAAGACCGTTTCGGGGGGATATTGTTATGCTGAATGGAGCTTCGTTCTTCAGGACTGTCAAAAGAGGAAAACTTACGTTGTTTAAGGCCTCCCTATATGACATTAATAAAGCCATTGAGGCAAAGGATTCGAAAGAACGCCCCCTTGAAGAAATTATTCCTGAACAGTATCACGAGTTTCTTCCGCTGTTCGATAAGGTACTAGCAGATCGGCTACCACCACATCGTCCTGGGATTGACCATGAAGTTCGCTTGAAGGATGGAGAAACACCAACGTGGGGACCGTTGTATTCGATGTCCAGGACAGAGTTGGTTGTTTTGAAAGAATGGCTGGAGGAGAATATGTCGAAGGGGTTTATCCGACAATCATCTTCGCCTTTTGCAGCCCCAGTATTGTTTGCAAAGAAACCTGGAGGAGGACTACGATTCTGTATCGATTATCGGGATATTAATAGTAAGACGATAAAGAATAGATACCCCCTTCCGTTAATAAAAGAAACGTTAAATCTTTTAGGAGGAGCCCGGATATATACGAAGCTAGATGTCAGAGGAGCATATAATTTACTTCGGGTCAAGGAAGGGGATGAACATAAGTTAGCGTTCCGGGCAAGGTACGGATTGTATGAACCTACGGTAATGCAGTTTGGCACAACAAATGCACCAGCGGATTTTCAGGGATATATCAAAAATGCTATTAGGGAGGCGTTGGACGACTTTGCTTCAGCATACCTGGATGATGTTTTAATATATAGCAATTCCGAGGAAGAACATGTTGGCCATGTTAAATGGGTTATGCAACGGTTGTTAGAGGCAGGACTGTATCTGAAGCCAGAGAAATGCGAATTCCATAAGGAAAGGGTAAGGTATTTGGGATTGATTATATCAACAAAAGGCATTTCGATGGATGAAGATAAGGTTGAGACAGTACAAAATTGGAGCAAGGAAAAGAAGACGGAGAACGGACGGCTAAATAATCTCTTCGAAGTACAAAAATTTTTGGGGTTTTGCAATTACTACCGACGGTTCATTTCTAAGTATTCTGAGAAAGCGGAACCATTAACGAGACTTACGAAGAAAGATGAACCGTTTGTATGGGGAACGGAACAACAACTCACTTTCGAGATGATGGTAACCGCATTTACCACAGCACCAGCACTTCGACATTTCGATCATGAGAGAGAAGTTATCATCGAAACAGATGCGTCCGATTATGTATCAGCAGGAGTATTATCGCAGCAGGATGATGAAGGAGTATTGCACCCAGTGGCATATTATTCAAAGAAACATTCACCGGCAGAGTGCAACTATGATATATATGATAAGGAGCTAATGGCGATTATTAAAGCGCTCGAAGAATGGAGACATGAGTGTGAGGGCGCTGCGTACCCCTTAAAGTTAATAACTGATCATAAGAACCTCGAGTATTTTCTGACAAAAAAGCTTTTAAATAGGAGACAAGCACGATGGTCTGAGTTTTTAACACGTTTTGATTATAAGATTGTCTATCGCCCGGGAAAATCAAATGGAAAAGCAGATGCGTTAACGAGGAGGCCGGGAGACCTCCCTGAAGGGGGGGATGAAAGATTAAAAAATATGGAACAGGTTGTTTTAAAACCGCATAATCTTCCGGAACAGTTGAGGATATTAGCCAATGATGTGTCCGAACAAGATGTTCCTTCGATAAACGACCTTCTCTCTCAAGCATATGTGGATGATCTGCTACCGAAGAAGATACTAGGGGCTATTAGACAGGGAGGTAGCTTGAAGGATATTACAGTAGCAGAGTGCATAGAAAAGGAGGGGTAAGTGTGGTATAGAGGGAGGCGGTATGTTCCTGAAGGAGACCAATTACGATTGCGATTAATACAGGAGCATCATGATACTGCGGTAGCTGGACATCCAGGACGAGCAAAAACTTTCGATCTTTTGAGTAGACAGTATTACTGGAAGGAAATGCGAAACCAGGTGGACCAGTATGTACGGAATTGCCATAGCTGCCAATGGTCTCGGACCACAAGGCATGCAATGTTTGGAGTCCTTCGACCCCTACATGTACCAGAGAAACCATGGGAAGACATTTCAATGGATTTCGTGGTTGGGCTTCCGGAATGCGAAGGGTTCGATGCGCTCTGGGTAGTGGTAGACAGACTTTCGAAAGTGCGTCACTTTGTTCCCTGCCATACAACAATAGATGCAGTAGGGTTAGATAAGTTGTTCATTCGAGAGGTCGTATGTCTTCATGGGTTGCCAAAGTCTATTGTTTCGGACCGAGGATCTCAGTTTTCTTCGACTTTCTGGGGACAGATATGTAGCCGATTGGGCATTGAGCGACGAATGTCTACAGCATTTCACCCAAAGAGAGATGGCCAGACTGAACGAATGAATGCAGGAATGGAACAGTACCTTCGTGTGTTCGTTAATCACCAACAGGATGATTGGGTGCAGTGGTTACCCCTTGCTGAGTTTGCCGCGAATAATGGGTTATCTGAGTCAACTAAATGTACTCCCTTTTTTGCAGTTCAAGGCGTGGATCCACGAATGTCATTTGTCGAGGGACCGACTCAGGAAACAGACCAACGACGATTGGAAGCAGATCGGGTTCAGGCCGCGATGGAACAAATTCATGAGCACCTAAGGGTAGAGATGAAGCGGAGTCAAGCAATACAGGAAGAAGGTGCAAATAGAGGACGTATTCCGGGACCCAATATCCAGGTCGGGTCTAAGGTGTGGCTGGACGCACGACATGTACGAACGACTCGCCCTACTCGTAAGTTGGATTGGAACCGCCTGGGACCTTTTCTGGTACGAAAGCAAATATCCCCGTATGCTTATGAGCTGGATTTGCCAGTGTCAATTCGGATTCATCGAGTACAACCTATTTCGCTTTTAGACCCCGTTGTTGAGGATCCGTTGGTAGGGCAGGTGGTACTTCCTCCACCCCCCGTTGAAGTCGATGGTGAGGAAGAATATCAAGTATCGAGCGTTGAGGATAGCCGAATGTATCGGAATCAGTTACAGTACCTTATCCGATGGACGGGTTATGATTCCCTTACTTGGGAGCCAGCGAAGTTCGTTGATGGGTTGCAGGCTGTGGACGACTTCCACAAACGGTATCCAAGGAAACCCGGACCATTGGAAAATGTCTCGGAGGACCTCGAACCTAAGGGGGGGATACTGTCACGGCGCAAGAAGATACGAGGATACTTAGGCATAATGGGAGAAAGATACGGAAGGTGTGGAAGGAATTGTGTTACGGAAAGGCGGAGACGTTGGTAGACGCGGAGGAAGCGGCGACATGGTGGCGGTATAATTTAGTAAGATAAAGAAGTGGTCTGAGGTGTTGCGACGTCGGGTGAGGTGGCGTGGTTGTTACGATAAGGAATAACGGAGTGGTGTGTAAGATCATAGGATGAGATTCGAATGTTACATCGGAGCATGAGGAATGGTTCGAGGGTGGCAGACGAATTGTATATAAAGAGAGTGTTGATGGCGTTGGAGGGTTTCCTTTTCTTCTCTCTTTACTCGTTCTCTTGTATAGCAAAGCAAGTTACGACTTTGAAACAGCTTAGACTCTGATCTTGTCTTGATTTCCTCGAAACGAATCTCGAGCGCCTTGTCTCGTTTGCGGATATCACATTAGTGTTACCAATATCACCTACGCCCGACCCCGCCCGTTACACCCCCTCTCTGGGAGGTCTCTCGGCCTCCTCGTCACAGCATCCGCTGTGCCATTTGACTTTCCTGGTCTATAGACTATTTCGTAATCAAATCTAATCAAAAACTCTAACCACCGTGCCTGTCGTCAGTTTAGGAGGTTCTTTGTCACAAAGTACTCGAAGTTTTTATGGTCAGTGATCACCTTAAGGCAATACGCAGCCCGTTCACATTGCGGTCTCTATTCCTCAAGAGCCTGAATGATCGCCATATGCTCCTTATGGTATATGTCATCATTGCATTCGGCTGGTGAATGATTCTTTGAAAAATAATCTACGGGATGTAACACCCCATCATCATCATATTAGGCGAGAACTCCTGCGGATATATCATCGGATGCATCTGTTTCAATGATAACCTCTCTATCAACATCAAAATGTCGAAATATGGGGGCCGTCGTAAAATCTTCTATCATTGTTTCGAAAGCCAACTGCTGTTCTGTTTCCCGTACCAAGGGTTCATGCTTCTTAGTTAATCCTGTGAGTGGCTGCGCTATCTCGGAATACTTAGAAATAAACCGTTGATAATAATTGCAGAACCCCAAAAACTCTTGTACTTGAAACAGGTTATTCAACATTCCATTTGGAGTTTTCTTCTCTTGACTCCAGTTTCGTACGGTTTCCACATTATCTTCATCCATGGACATTCCCTCGGTTGATATAATCAAACCCCGGTATTTCAGTGTATCCTTCTGGAACTTGCACTTCTCCGGCTTCAAATATAAGCCTGCATCCAGCAGGCATTGCATAATCCATATAACGTGGCCTTCGTGTTCCTCCTCCGAGTTACTTCATATGAGGACGTGATCCAAATAAGCTAATGCAAATTTGTTGAACGCTTCTTGAATAGCATTATTGATATAGCCTTGGAAGTCCGCACGTGCATTCGTTGTTCCCACCCCCATTACCATAGGTTTAAACAGCCCATACCTTGTCCGGAAAGCCCACTTATGGTCATCTCCCTCTTTCACACGCAGTAGGTTATAGGCCCCTTGTACGTCCAACTTTGTATATATCCGAGCTTTTCCTAGCAGGTTCAATGTCTGCTTAATCAGGGGAAGTGGATATCGATTCTTTATCATCATGCTATTGATATCTCGGTAATCAATTCAGAATCGGAGTCCTCCATCTGGTTTTTTCGCAAAGAGAACCGGTGCCCCAAACGGTGACGATGATTGCCGATTAAACCCTTTCGTCATATTTTCCTCCAACCATTCTGTGAGAATTACCAACTCGGTCCTTGACATCGAATTGAGGGGGTCCCACGTTGGTGTTTCCCCATCTTGTAATTGTACTTCATGATCGATGCCTGGTCGATGAGTGGGGAGGAGGTCAGCTAAAAGCGGTCAGCTAAATCTGTATTCAAAAAGGAGGAAACTCATGATATTGTTTTGGAACGATCTCTCCCAGGGGTCATTCCATAAAATCCTTTGCTTCAATGGCTTTATTCATATCATAAAGAGATGCCTTGAACACCTTAAGCTTCCCTTTTTTAACTGTTCGGAAAAACGAAGTTCCATTAAGCATAACAATACTCCCTCGAAAGGGTCGTTGAGGGCATATCTGTGGTTCACATATCGCCCCAGGAGTATCAACAGGCTCAGAAGGTTCTTCTGTGACTCCTTGCATCGTAACGGGTGCATCATGGCAATGAGTTGTACAGTATTGTGACCAGAACGTGACCATGTTAGATGCAAACCGTACTGCGACATCATGCATACGCCGCCAGGGAATTCCAAGGACAATCGGATAATATCCCAATTTTGTAACAAACTTAGACAGTTGTTCCTTCTGATCATGAATCATCATTCTGACCTTAGCAACATGTGTAATATCTCATGATGCTATCAGTCTTCTGTCGATGACTTCGACTTGTTGTTTCTCCTTCAATTCTTGAAGCGGTATTTGATGATGGGGAGCAAAATCTTGATCCATAAATGCTATGCCTGTAGCTCAGCAGTCGATCTGTGAATGTGTGGGTATCTCTTGATTATTCATGGTAAATGTGCTGGTTATAACTAAATGTTTCCCTTCCATTCATCCTTCCAATACCTCCACCTAGCTAACTGAAAGACATGAAATTGGAAAACATTTCAAAGCATTTAAAGCAAAACTTTTTCCGTCAACTGAAGAGCCATCCTTCTTCAATTGACCTGGTCTTTTCCCGATTCCTTGGGACCTATCCTGGTTGCTACATCCTTTGCCTCTGCTCCAGCCGGCTTGAACCTCTGAACTTCCTTCCTTGCCGCACATTCCGCAGCCCTGTGGTTGAACCCACCACAATATAAACATCTTCCATCAGCGAACCTCTTTGCCCTCTCTTCCGCAGAAATCCTCCTTCTGCCTGCGCTAAGATCCATAGATGCAGGTCCAGTATATCCAGGCACTGTTCCAGCGTGAGCTCCTGAGGGATCCTTAGGGGGAGCCGGAGGTCTGGGGGAAGATGCGAAACCTGTCCCTCGACCCATATGTTTTGCCGCTTTTTCCACGCATCGTTGTCGGATCTGATCATCTCTTTCTTGACACACCGTCACAAACGCAGGGAGTTCTTCTGGCATATCGCTGTATGTAAATGAGTCCTTCATTTCCTCAGACAGCCCCATCCGTAGGGCGTTCCGCACACCAGGAGTATTCAAATCCAGATCCGCAGCAATAACTGGCAACTCAGGGTGGATCTGGGATAACTCGTGGTTCTTCTGTTCAATCTCCCGCATTTTCCGTTTGGCGGTGGCTACTCAGTCGGGGTCCCCAAAAGCTGCTTCCAGGAGTTGTATCAAACCTGGTAGGGCCTTCAGCCCTATCTCTCCGTCCTCCTGGAGGTGTGGCAAAATCTGGCCTAAGGCTATCCCCGTCAGGCAGTTGAATGCGTACTGCATCTTGGACTGCTCGTCGGGAAAGCTACCGGGCTTGTGTCGAATAACCATCAGGAGTTGAGCGATCCAACAGCTGAACTGAGCCCGATCTGTTCCTGAAAAGTCCGGGGAGTCGGCGAACTTCTGTCCTCGGTCTTCGGGTTGCTGGGGGGAGTCAGGGCTAGCCGAGCCGCTAGGGTTAGTGCATTGGCTAACCGCGTTCTCAAAGCTTTGACTTCCTTCCCCAATTAGATGGCGTCGCGTGTCATGTCATCCAATTTGTGTCGTAAGTCTTCGTCTGTTCTGGCCGTTCTGGGGAGTCTTCTGGCTTCTTCTGGTTCCTGCCTGAATGTCTTCGGCTGTTGTTCGAACGTCGAGTGGTCACGCTCCAGAGGTAGGGACTGTTCTGTCTGCAGGTCTGTAATCTGTTTCTGTAACGCGATTATCTGTGTCGGGTGATCGCACACCCGCTGAACCATGGCCGGGGGTTCTGTATATTGTGCTACTCTCCTCAACACTTCCTTTGCTTGTTCCAGCATGGCCTGTCTCTCTGTGAAGTGGATCTCCATCAGGTTCCTGTTGACAATTCCTCCTATGATGGCCTGCTCGTCCGCGGACACCAGATCCACCCTGTCATGCTGTTCTGATCCTGACATCACAACAGATCAAGCACATCTACCCGTGCCAATTGTATGCATCAATTTCTGAGGGGGTCAGTGTCAGAGGCTCAATAACGATCAAAGGCACCGGTGCAGGCTGTAGTGTTGCTGCTGCTGCGGGTTTGTGTCCCTCAGTCGAATGCGTTCCTGAACAACCATATCCTTCGCACTCGCAAGGTTCCTCTGGACGGCAGGTAAACCTAGAATGGGCTCCCCGATACATAGTACAACAATTTCCCACAAGGCGGTCATCAAGTTCCAAGCCTCCTCCGTATGCGGCAACTTCTGTCCAACAAGTATTCCAAGGGGACGGAATGTTTGACTGTTCCCAAAAATAAGCAGGCAAGATGAGGTTGTCTACCTCGGTGTTCAATAATCCTTCAATACTCTCGAGGATGTTCAGAGGTTCGGGTTCCGAAAGAGAATAATTAGTTCCGGCAAAGTTAAACCAGTTTGTTTGTGAGGTACAGTTACTGTCGCATTCTCGCATTCGAATATAGGGATCGATGTGGGTATCGGTGGATATCAAATTTGGTAAGTTGTGGAAGCTCGTCAACACAATCGTCGCAAATGTGGATCCACCCAGAATTTGGTCCAAGATATACCCAACAGGGAACAGAGTAAGGTTCGTTACAGTGCTTACAGCCGTTCGAAGGGTGTAGGCACATCCAAATTCGCAAGGTCGTGGCTACACAATTAGCAAATTGAGATATAACTATCTGTGACTTCACAGTAATACCAGGCAAGATCAAAACAAGGGGTCAAACAATGCTGACAGTACATTCAATATCAGGTACGATATAAGGGACTTGTTCTAGTGTAACCGGCGGGATTGGGCATAGGTGATATTGGTAACTTAAATGTGATATCGTAATCAGGAGAAAGCTCGAAGTTCGTATCGTGGGAATTGGGCCAAGAAAAGACTCACAGCTGATTTCAAAGTCGTACTTGCTTTGCTATACAAGAGAACGAGTAAAGACAGAAGAAAAGGAAATCCACGAACACAAAACAACCTCTCTTTATATACACTTCGTCTGCCACCCTCAAATCATTCCTCATGCTCCGATATACCATCCGAATATCCAGCCATGATCTTACACACAATCAGCACAACTCTTATCAACACAACCACGCCATAACATCCGACATGGCCACACCTCAGACCACTGCCTTATCGTAACAAATTGCACCGCCGCCATCTTCTACCATTCTTACGCCGTCCCCGCGTCCACCCACCTCTCCGCCCCTCCATAACACTATTCCTTAATCCATTCCTCGTAACCTGAGCCGATTCAGGCACACACCATCACATGATCCCAAGTAGTTGCTCTGTTGCCGTCTGTAACCCATTTGCCATCGAGGTTTTGCTGATAAAGAAGTCAATGAGTGATCCCGAAGTTTCGCCATCTCTCGTAGTTGTATGGGTCTCTTCCACATCCGTTACCTCAATCAAATCATACTCATCCATATGATCAAACTAAGGAATAAGATCTTCCAAAAAGTTCAAATCTCGTCTTGGTGGGCACTGCGGGTTCCATCCATCACTGTGAGCATTCCAATCACCTCGCTAAACAATCTTTTCCCACTCCATAATCTCTCTCCATCTTGCGGTCTGTGCCGGTCTGCCTTGACTTCTCACTCCCCCTTCTTGTCTCACCTGATCACACACATTCACCAATCTCATTTTTCTTCCCGAATGATAATCTACATCAAACACCTAAACATCTCCTTCTCCCAGCATATCAACTTCCGAAAACTCAAGCTTTGTATCCCTTCTTTTCGCAGTCATTGTTCTTCCTCCTCTGACCGATCTATCACCCGGGTGGCTGATGTTGTACCCCTTTCTTTCCACACACGGTTCTTGCATCATCACAAGATCAGCTCCCCAAACATTTCCTTTCTCCAAAGCCATCATGGTCGCCGCATACACCCTCCCACATTCATGTATATTGCACTTCACCATTGCGTCCCGGGGGGTTCTTTGGTCCCTGCTTTGGAAGTTGATCTATCAGTCTCGTGTGTTGCTTCAACCTGGACTTCCGGATTCTGTCCTATTTGTTCACCGTCTTGAACGTTCCTTTCGGCATCTGAAGTCAATAGTTCCGCATCCTCTGTTCGAACTGGCTTTTTCCGTTGATCTGTTGTCACATTGAGATGTTCCCCTTCTCTCACTCTCCAGGTACATCTTTCTTCTCTCGCCATCTTGATAGTCTCCTGTTTCTTAACACAACAGTTGGCTTTCACAATATGATTTCCAATGCAGTTGACACACTTGTAAACATTATGGGTGCAGTTCTGTCCTGCGTTAGATTTGCAACCAACCATGTTGCACTTATCATCCTTCGTTAGATGCCTCCCCTCACACAACATACACACCGGCATCTTGAAAGACCCACACTTCGCTTCAACATGTCCTCATCTGCTGGAAACACCCCAAATGGAAACCGGACCAGCATTAACAAACTTCTCCACATCATAAGTCATTCCTGCTGCTCTGAATCCTCAGATCCAAACTTTCCCAGCCATTTTACTTCGCTTGACCACGAACACAACTGAAGATGCTATCTTTCCTTCTGCCTTCTTCTTCTGCACATCTTTCACTCCTCCTATCCAGTTGATCGCGAGGGGCAACACCACCCCCTCATTCTCAGCTTGTAACTCTTGCCTAAATTTCTCAGGTCCCACTGCCGTCTTCTTTCCCAAATACCTGTTGAATTTAATGCCGTGCATTTCACCTGTGTCCCAGAGTTCATTTGCCTCAATGTCCACAATTCCTGCGTCCACCTTCCTCGCTGCCTTAATCACTATTTCCCTATACCGAATGAACATTTCGGCCGTTGCTCCTGGAGTCGTAATCGTTGATAAGCATCCCCGGGTGGATGGTGCACGGATGCGTAGGTACCCCACCTCTTTAGCGTGAGCAAAGGCATTACCACTTGGCTACCTCAATCAACTCAAGTCCAGTTAAGTCCGCGAGTTTTGCTCTAATTATGAATTGTTCTGTACAAAAAATATGCATAATTAGGCCCTCCTTAGCTTTCTGGTCTCTGATTTACAATGTTTCTAATCTTCATCGTGCCGCAGTACAAAAACGCTGTGCGATTGGTGTTTATCGAAATAGATTTCTCAATATTAGTGATATCGTAAATATCAAACAGGGAGGTGAAACAGGGCATAGTTATGTACATTTACTACATAGAACACTTTGTGATCAGAGCTAAAGTCGTGGACTTAATTGGGCAGGCAATTTTGGTTTGATTTCAGCTGTGTTCCCTCTACTTTGCCGCAATCAGCCACAGGATTTGGGTACGTACCACCGATTAGCCAATGAGAATGCTTTGAGCGGACATACTACGTGCATACTTAGCTGGTGACTGCATAATGAATAAAATATCCTTTCAATGTCTGAGTGATAGGGATGTTGCTGGAGCGGCAAAGAAAGTAGAGTATCCAATGAACTTTGAACTCGTTGGGCTGAGCTCAGCTTGGAAGCCCCATCAGCAATGGTTTGTCTCAATTGCAACGCGCGGTAGCAACTACGGAAACTGCGCAGAAATGCCGAACTGGCCTTCCTGATTGGGGTAAAATCTCACAGCTTAAGTCAGAATGGTTTTGATGGCAGGGTAACTTGCGTACTAGCCAGGTATAAAATCCTATCGTCTCACCCAGCATCCCAGCCCCGCACCTGGGTATCTACACATAGACCCGCACTACCACACCCTAATGCCCATGTTTTCCACATAACAAATTTCACTCCTTGACTGAACGTGTTTGACCGTCCATCAGCCAAGCCATTTTTACAAGTACCGATGGATCCGCTCAGCAGCGCCGCGAGCGTTATCACCGTTGTTCAAATATCGAAAGAGATATTGACTTTGTGTGGAAAGTATGCCTTGGATGTCAAAGACGCTAAAAATGATATCGAAAGCCTTAGCAGCGAGGTTAAGGCTCTTCATGGTGTCCTGAACAGAGTGAAAGATTTAGCAGAGGGCCAAGATACAGCGAAGCTACCAACGTTTCAAACTCTTACCGCGGCGATCGCACAATGCTTATCTGAGCTCGTGGAACTTAAAACTCGTCTGGATCCAGGAAAAAAGCGACAGGCTATGAATCGACTAGGACTACGAGCCTTAAAGTGGCCTTTCAAGAGCGAGGATGTAAACAAGCTACTTGAAGCACTTGAACGACATAAGGCGACAATCAACCTCGCATTAACTTCAGATCAAAGGTGAGAAATGTAGCAGACTTTCACGAGCAAACCCAGTTCAATATAATCTGATCTTGGCAGCCAATTAATTATTGGTGTTGATCGACGCATTGAAAAGCTCGCGCAAGGCGTCTCCAGTGGGTTTGAGGTACAGTGTCATGTAACCATTTAGTGTCCTCTACTCATCACTTTAACAGTACCAACACCTTTCCAACATCCCTTGTGCCGATGGAGCTGCATTCAATTCCCGGCTTTGGGAGCACGAGTCTCAATGCCTACCCGAAACTCGAGTCGACATCCTGCAGCGAATCACAACATGGAGCCAAGATCCTCACAGTGCATGCATCTTTTGGTTAAATGGTGTGGCTGGGACTGGCAAGTCAACCATCGCGCGTACGGTCGCCCATACTTGGGCCGCTCAGAAACGACTTGGAGCAAGTTTCTTCTTTTCCAAAGGTCGTGGTGACCTAGGTCATGCAGCCAAATTCTTCACTACCCTTGCTGCTCAGTTTGCAAATGCACTCCCTGATGTTAGACCACATATCTGTAGAGCGATAGAGGAGAATGCGGATATTTTCCAGAGAGGTCTCAGCGACCAGTGGAAATATCTCATAATTCAACCGCTCTCCCATCTGAAGGAGACGTCATTTCAATCACAAGCATACGTTCTTGTTATTGATGCGTTGGACGAGTGTGAGGGTGAAGATGACATTCGATTGATGCTACGATTTCTTGCAGAAGCGAAAAATGCAAAGACTGTCAGGTTGCGAATTTTTATCACTAGCAGGCCGGAAACCCCGATTCGCTTTGGCTTCCGTGCCATGTCTGACAAAGTACATGAAGATTTTGTTCTTCATAACATCTCCTTGCCTATTATCGAGCATGATATATCGATTTTCCTCAAGTGCGAACTCCATAAGGTCCAGGTACAGAACGGCCTCTCCGAGGGGTGGCCTGGCGAGGATACAATCAAGCATCTCACTGTCAGAGCTAGTGGGCTATTTATTTACGCTTCAACAGCATGTCGATTTATTCAGGATCCATCATGGGATCCAAAAGACAGTCTTGACTTGCTTCTCAAAGATGATTACGTTGGGCAGTCCACCACACGAGAGCTGGACGATATGTATACTAGACTTTTGATGCACTCAATCGTCCTTGGAGATCGCTACAGGCGAAATCAAGAGAAGCTAAGCGGCCAATTTAGACGGATTGTTGGATCTATAGTCATTTTATTCGATACCCTTCCAATTACTATGCTTGCTAGTTTGCTTGATATGCCAGGAAGCACAGTAGTTGTGAGACTTCGTGGTCTGCATTCAGTTCTGGATGTGCCAGAGGGGAAAGAACCTGAGCTTCCAGTCCGGTTGCTCCACCCTTCCTTCCGCGATTTTCTCCTGGACGATGAAAGATGCTTGGATCACCATATCTGGATCGACTCAAAAAAAGCACACGGTGATGTGTTTATGAGCTGTCTCAGCCGCATGTCAAAATATCTTCAGAGGGATATGGGTAATCTCCGCCTACCAGGTGCACTTTCATGCGAAGTGGATGATGGTGTAACCCAGAGCTGCCTTCCTCTTGATATTCAGTACGCATGCTGCTATTGGGTCTCCCATCTTCAGCGGAGTAACGTCGAACTCTGCGACAATAGCCAAGTTCATATTTTTCTCCGGGAACACTTTCTTCACTGGCTCGAGGCCCTCAGTCTCCTTGGGAAGATATCTGACGGCGTTCTTATCGTAAGGTCGTTAGAGTCTATGCTTGCAGTGAGTAAAATTGTAACATTATATCCTTGTCTACTAGTCTAACTTATCTATTTGCAGCCTAAATCTGACGCAAACCATGACTTGCACACGATGGTGTATGACGCAAAACGCTTCGTACTCAACAATAGATCGATAATTGAAACCTCACCTCTTCAGATATATTGCTCAGCCCTTGTATTCAGCCCAAGCACTAGCTGGATTAGGTGTCAATTTTGGGACCAGAATCATTGGATTAAAAGCATTCCGGCAGTTCAAGAGGACTGGAATCCAGTGTTGCAGTCGCTTGAGGGACATTCTGATATGGTGAATGCAGTGGTGTTTTCGCCGGATGGCCAGCTCCTTGCCTCTGCATCTGACGACAAGACAATCAGGCTCTGGGATCCATCAACAGGAGCCTCACGCAGTACCCTTGAGGGGCATACATGGGCAGTGAATGCAGTGTCATTTTCACCAGACTGTCAGCTTCTTGCCTCTGCATCACATGACACGACAGTCAAGCTCTGGGACCCATCGACTGGATCCTTATGCAGCACCCTTGAGGGTCATTCTGATTGGGTCTTTGCGGTAGCATTTTCGTCGGATGGCCAGTTTCTAGCCTCTGCATCAGACGACGGTACAGTCATAGTCTGGGATCCATTGACAGGTGCCTTACGCAACACCCTTACGGGACATTCTGATTCTGTGATGTCAGTGGCATTTTCACCGGATAGCCGGCTTTTTGCCTCTGCGTCATACGACAGCACCGTCAAGCTCTGGGATCCATCGACAGGTGCCTTGAGCAGCACCCTTGAGGGACACTCGGGAAGGATATACGCAGTGTCATTTTCACCGGATGGCCAGCTCCTTGCCTCTGCATGTTACAACAATACAATCAAACTCTGGGATCCGTCGACAGGAGCCTTGCGTGGCACTCTTCAGGGGCATTCAAATGCGGTGAAGGCAGTGGCATTTTCATTGGATGGCCAGCTCCTTGCCTCTGCGTCAGAGGACAGCACAATCAAACTCTGGGATACATCGACAGGAGCCTCGTACAGCACCCTTGAGGAACATCCTAATGGGGTGAACGCGGTGGCATTTTCACCGGATAGCCAGCTCCTTGCCTCTGCATCACGAGAGATGTCAGTCTTGCTCTGGGATCCGTCGAGAAGAGCTTCGCGTGGCCTTGTAGAGAGTCATTCTGATAAAGTGAATGCAGTTGTATTTTCACCGGATGGCCAACTCCTTGCCTCTGCATCTGATGACAAGACAGTCAGGATCTGGGATTCATCGACTGGAGCCTCTCGCAACACACTTGAGGGACATGTGTATAGTGTAAATGGAGTAGCATTTTCGCCAGATGGCCAGCTCCTTGCATCTGCGTCAATGGATAGCACAGTCAAGCTTTGGCATCTATCGACAGGAGCCTGGCGGGGCACTCTTCGAGGACATTGTAGTTGGGTGTTTGCGGTAGTATTTTCACCGGATGGCCAGCTACTTGTCTCTGCATCTAACGACAGGACAGTTAGGCTTTGGGATCCATGGACTGGCGCCTCGTGTGGCACTCTTGAGGGACATACCTATGGTGTAAATGCAGTGGCATTTTCGCCGGATGGCCAGCTTCTTGCCTCCGTATCTGACGACATGACAGCCAAGCTATGGGATCCATCGACTGGATCCTTACACAGTACCCTTGAGGGTCATTCTGATTGGGTGTTTGGGGTAGCATTTTCACCGGATGGCAAGCTCCTTGCCTCCGCATCACGCGACAATACAGTCAGGATGTGGGATATTAAGGCAAAAGAAACAATTCAGATACTTCATACTGAACAATCAATTAACACACTATCTTTCTCCAGCGACGGTTCTTATCTAATGACAAGTCAAGGGATATTAGAGGTCAAACCCTATACTCACTTCAAGAGTCGATCACTGTCAAATTCGAGCTCATGCCCAATAGGCATAAGCGGGCATTGGGTAAGGTGGGGAACAGAAAACATCCTTTGGCTTCCTCTCGGATACCGAGCGACATGCCAGTCCATTCGACAAAACGTTCTTGCTATCGGGCATTTGTCAGGCAGAGTTACGTTTATTGAATTTGACCCCGAAACTATACCTCTTGGTGAGTGCTTTCACATCTGGTTGCCAATTAGTCAAAGTATAACAGACATGCAGCATCAGTTCTATGACGAATATCGGTTAATTTTAAGCGATGATTCTGTTTTTATTGGTGGTATTTGTGGCGGCGGATGGATATCTGGACCATTAGATGTTATATGGTTGCGGGGATGATGGTTTGAGCAATAGTCAGGTGATTCTTGGTGTCGGAGCCAAATACTAATCGTTGATGTGTTGGGTTGTAAGGTGTGTTTGAAGGAAACTTTGTCGAAACTACTTTACTAGTATTTTCAGAGTTTTAGCAAACAGTATCTTTTTGCCCAAGGGTTGATAATTTCATCCTATCATACAAGATACATTTTGCGGTGACCCAGCACATGGTTAGTGAGAGCCACGCTATAGTAATGGGACGGGTTTTGACGGGATTCACTTCCCATTTTCATCCCGTAGTTCACACTACAGATGGTACAGATCATTAAGGACAGTTTATTCGCATTCATCATGCGTGCGAATTTCAAGTTACTCCGTATCGGGCTAGGAGGTCAGGATGGTGCTCACACAGAGGGCAACAAATCAGTTGAGGACTTAGAGTGGGCTTACGAATGAATGTCCGGAACCAAGGAGTCAGGTGGATCAGAAACCGCTCTTCAATGGTCAGCAGTGACAATTGCATCTGCAAGCAGGGTTCCCAACGGACCAGGCGGATTACAGTCATTCGGGGCCCAACACCGTCGTCCCGTCTAGGGCATGGGTTTCGGAGGACTGGTCCGTCCCGGAAAACTCCAGGACCAGGGCCTGGTGCAGATGACCGTAGTCTTCACCATGGTCGGATTTAGTCTTTACCAAGGATTGCCATGGTCAGATAAATTACATACATCCGGCTCGGGCAGGTCACCCTTTGTCAAAAAACGTGGGTCATTGAATCTTGGTAAAACAGAAACGGGGAATTAAGTCAACAACGATGACAGTGATTGAAAAGCGGACAGCGGCAATAGAATTTGAACGTCGAATGGACCCCAGAACAAGACTCTCAGCACCTCAGGACCGCCGGAGGAGGGCGGCCATGTCAACAAAAAGATAGTGCACAAGAAATAACACAATTGTTTGGATTAGCAAAAAGTCTTGGTGGAAAGAGTAGTGTTAGCAACGGTTCCGGACAGTTGCTTCGGGTCCGGGTCCGGGCCGGAACCGAACCGTTGCCCAATTGGCGGTCCAGGTTGTCAATACACCCAAACCGTTAGTTTGGGTACAGTTTGATGGATGTCTCCCAAACTGTCAGATTGCTGTTGGTTCTCAGCGCGTTGTCCAGCCGGTCTATCTGTAGATTCATATAATGCTCATATTTTTGCTACTTGATAATAGTATCCAATCAAAATCGCGTATTCAACATCCAGTAATCACTTTTTCCATGTTTTGCAGTTTCCAATATCAACTGTTTTGGAATCTGTGTTTTTCCATTTCTATGTTGTATTTTTGCCTACTAAGGTGGTCAATAGTTCTGTTATGAGCTCGAGTATCCATACAATGCCTTGATTATGCTATATACACAACCACAAATTGTTGACGATCCTTTGACGGTCATTGTCATGATGAAATAACGATGATATCATGCACTGTTCTGCCTGAAACAGTGGCCAATACTTCATCTATGAATTTTCCCACAAAGTGATACTTAGCTGACCAAAGATCCGAGACCAGAAATCGTTCATGCTTCGTTGATGATCATTTTCAGCATGGGGCAGGGAGATGGTTAATTTTGGTTGAGCCCCTAAAGGCAGCTAATAGCTCATTTACGGATGTCTGCAACCAGTTGCCACTTAGATGACTCAAGATTCCTAGCCAGAATTCATTGACCCTCTTTTGACGGTCATTTTCAGAATGGGCAGTGACTACTTCACTTGCTCGTTTGACTATCGAGTCTGCTAATAGGTCTGTTAAGCCTCACAGTGACCAAATCAATTTTGAATTGCCTCAGTTACAAGACCAAAAATTGTTGACAATCCATTGATGCTCATTTTCAGAATGGGGCACTCACTGTTTCGTTGTCTTTTTTGCTTATGAAGACTGTCAATAGGTCGGTTGTGCATAACTGCAATGAAATCAATTTTCAATTTCTTCAGCTACAAGACCAAATTTTGTTGACGCTCGATTGATGCTCGTTTTCTTGACACGGCAGTGACCATGTCCCTTTGACTTTCGCCTATGAAAGCAGACATCATGTCCATTATGCGTAACAGCAGCCAAGTCACGTCTCAATTACCCTACTTCCCAGACTACAAATCATTGTTGCTGCGTTGACACTCCTTTTAATTTATTGTCTAGTCATAATCTGCTGCCCTGAATAATTGTATGCATAATTATTTGAACTTTTTGGTTGTCTATCTGTTTGTTTCAGACTTGGTCCTTTGGCAAAGCCAGCACCATAATTTTGTTTCAAGGGTCACTCTCATTCTATGAAAATTTACATATGTGGCTGAATTAGTCATTTTGCATGCTATTGATCGGTTTATCAACACATATTCAGATGCAACTGCTCACTATTCTCCTATCATCTTTCTCTCTGTGAAATTCTCCATCAAACAACACATAGAACCTGGTGAAAACATATTGACACATTCTGTCCTAAGTTTTCTTGTTTCCCATATTTGTCCTTGTTTCCATTGCATTGACCGTCACAAATGCCTTTTCAACCATTATCTTTGACCACAGGGTTGGCAGAATCAATCTGGGCACATTTGTTACGGCACATACAACCCATCGCGCTGTAACACCGGGAGACTAACCCTAGGTCCCACGTGATCAAAGTGTAACCGTGCGGCACATAATATGTCCAGCGCCATGTAACTGCACGCATATAGTCATTGCCATGACACTTAGATCTTTGCCGGAAATCTTACTGCTTATTTCTCCAATTGATCTCACTCGTGCGCCATGTGCAACCATATACCATGATAACAGCCGTATCGCTACATAACCAGACGCGGGCATATGCACCCTTACAACACGCCCCCAATGAGTTCCGGACTAATACAGAAGAAGATGAATATGGCTTCACTCAGGATGCATATAAGGATTAACACCCAAAGAACACAAGGTAACTGTTCAGTTCTCTGTTCCCAATAGATAGTATCGAAGAAAGAGTATCGTCTTTAAGATATCAGTATGCTGATGTACATGACTCCAGTAGACCTTGAAAGAAGTATCCTCTGAACCACTACACTATCGTGATGACTTTCGGACTTCAAATGGATTCCAGAGTATCGTCCCATCAACCGGTACCTATACTCGAGGACCGACTGTCCACCAATATGACGAATCCAAGTATCGACTTGTCTAGAAGATACAGCGAAGTAGTTTCTCCTCAGCAGAAAGAGCAGTGCCGACTTAAGAGTATCCTAGCAGAAGTATGCTCTGAATCACCATGCTATCGGGCTGATCCTCTGACTTCCTCCACACTCCAAAGAATAGTGTCGCTCTCTTCCCGATCAATGACTTGCTATAACGAAGGTACTGATAATACCCAAGTAAAAAGAGTGATAGGTTTATCTGTTCTATAGAACTGAAGATGAACGTACATCTCTGGACTTCAATAGAGAAGTATCCTTGATGACTTCAATACAGAACTAATAGATAATGCACGGGAGTATAGTCAAGGTTCAACCTCCAGGTTGAGAAGGTCAATCAGTATCCGTAGATGCATCTTAAAGTAGATTGTATGTTCGATAGTGCGTTATCGATGTCCTTCCTCCATGTCGGTATTGCTGATATATATTAGATGATCCACACCCTTAACAATCCTAAGACTGCTAAACCCTGTTTCAGAGTTCACATACGTAACATCCTCTTCACCCTTTGGCTCTACCATCGATAATTCAGTTCCAACTCCCAAGAGTACGAACTACGTTATCAAGGTAATATGCTGGTATTCCAACACAGTTGCTATTGGTGTTACCTCCTATGTATACGAGCTGTTCTGAAGCCAATTATCATTGAACAAGTTACTGTCACCACAGGCCGGTGAGAGTGCCCTCTCATATACCCACCGGGTATGTATCGGTTTAATGATTGCGGCAAACGACAGATTCCTTCATTTGAATACGCTTGATTGGAGCCAAATATACAGTATACTGCAACTGAGTTGATTTGCCATATACCGAACGGAGAGTATCCCGCGCCACTCTGGACATATGAATTCAATGTCCCATTTGCCCAGACCAAGGAAGTGTTGACGAACTGAGGGTTGATTCATATAAGTACATTCGGTTTACTGGGCTGCTATATATCGATCATGGGTTTTTGACTTATCTCGTATATGACCCTGCATTTCTCGAGATGTCATAATGCTCTGAGCCTGATGACACCCCATCTCCCTAGGAATGAACCATTCGAGCGTGAGTGCATAGTCGTTCGGTCGGCGACCAGGAATAAGGTTTCCTGCCGATACGAAGTGACGATTAACGATTGAAATCCCACGACCATTATCGTTCGAAGGATGATAGACATCTTATTTGTGGTTGGCCAGATCGCTGTCTTTGATGAATTGATGTGAAAGTCGGGTAATGAACATGTGACTAATTGGTCAACTAATCTGGAAGGTAGATCCAATACGGACATACGAGTGACAGTTCATGATCTTGGATCGAATATCCATATTACGATTATTGAGTGATCCAGTATGATCCCAGAAATACACCGGTAACAGCAAAGGCATAGAATGAGTTGAGCTTTGCGGATACTCAATTCCATCATGTAGGTAGACATAGAATTCATCGTCTGCCTCCAAGTAGTCTTCACTCTCAATTGGGTTATCGAAGTCTCCATTCGAGTTAAGCCAATTTTCAGTATCGGAAATGCTTTCAGGTGCACTATTGTAATCAGTGTCAGCCTCATGATGGTTCATTCGTTTGATTCTGCTGAGATTTAAGTCTTCAATTCATCCTCCATGGAGGTCCTGGATAGACCGAGCTGGTGGCAATGGTGAGCTATCGGTGAATTGAAATTCTGCCGCACCGTCATGTTGATCGTTTGACCAGGATGCTTTGATGATCTCTTCAGTATCTGAAATGTATTTTACAGCTGTCATCTGTTCGTTTAGAGGGCAAGATTCCCTCTCTGTAGCGCACAGGTTTTGGCTGCTGTGCCATATTTCCAAAACGTCATGGACCTTGGACATGCTCTGCAGTTTTGTATCCTCCACCTCACTCTTCGTTTCCAAGTCATTTTCAGGTTTTGTCCTGTCCAATTCTGGGTTATCGCAGGCCAATATCCTGTGATTGGCTCGATGAAACTGCTTTGGGAAGACATTTGTGCCAAGGGTCTCGCTGGTGGTAGTTGACTGCCTCCAAACAATATCCTGTGGCCGAAGTGAAACTGTCGCCAGAACTCACAGTCCACGTGACAAGATATAGAAAATGACATGTCTCACATTGGAGAGATCAGCTTACTTTGTGTGGATTACCTGCGGTTGGTGCCATCAGTCGGTGATAAGTGTTATCCATAATGTATGGCTAACCTCGATGGGGTCAGAGTGATAATCATCAACGTTCAGCTCAATTTGCTCCCCGTGCTTCGGTAAACCAGGCGGTGATGTCAAATTGATCGTTGGGGCTGTCAATAAGTTTGCTGCGCGATCACTTCATCTGGCTGTCATTACAGTCACATTTTGAGCTGTAAACAATTCTTCATCATCATTGGACAAATCATTGGGATAAGATGAAGATTGACCAGATATGGAACATGTCGCGGAGCGGAAGAAATTGATGCACGGTACA
>Ga0307515_10006125_pt1 | contig 24188 bp, 11 predicted proteins | sample 17_EM_MG_FD_194513 | JGI IMG/M metagenome (GOLD analysis project Ga0307515, IMG submission 194513) | Populus trichocarpa ectomycorrhiza microbial communities from riparian zone in the Pacific Northwest, United States - 17_EM | ecosystem: Host-associated > Plants > Roots > Unclassified | place... | reverse complement strand
GTAAAGCATCTTCTTCTTCTTTAGACTCTGGTTCATCATAACCATAGTGTACAATCTCCAAACACTCTTGTGAACCAAGAAATGCCTTTAATCTGATGCACCAACTATCATAGTTGTCTTTGGTCAGTTTCGGGATGAGTGTTTGTGTACTTTCTGTAGTCATTTTGCTTTTTTAATGACTATATCTCCTTCTGGGAGTTGAATTTGGCAAACCCGAAATTGTAGATCGATCCGGAATGGTCGAAATAGTCGGGAACCGGTCTGACTTTGTAGAACTCAGGTCAGCAAATGGGTGAACCGGTCAAAAAACCAATTCTGGGCGTCGGCGGTTCGCTGGGGTTGAACCGGGAATATTCTGTGGAATATTCTATCGGCTTGGCTTCGGCTAATAGAGGCTCGGCTTAGCGGCTAGGCTTGAAAAGGGAATATTCTTGGGAATATTCTTCGGCGTGGCTAGAGGCTCGGCTCGGCGCGGCTTAAACGGCTCAATGTATGGCGCGCGTGGACGACAGTCGTCTTCAACCTCTGGCGCGCGTGGGTGCGCGTGGTCCAACAGTTCAGAATCTTCAAGCGGCACGTGTTGCTCACCCCGGTGTCCGATTGAGCTGATTTTTACGGCAGTGAGTTCGTATGGATGATCTCTACACGGTGGAATGATCAAAACTTGTTTTTGACAACTTTGAAAATTCGGATATCTCCCAAAAACACTTCTGTTTTCTGACGAACGGGGCTCTGATACCAATTGTTGGTGGGAGAAACCACTGGTGGTGGCTTTGAAACACTCGGAGGGGATAAAACACACTGTTTTATTTCAAGAACAAAAGCTTACAATTAATTAACACAAAAAAAAGCTTAATACAATACACGTCCTCTCTCTCTCTCTCTCTCTAGTGTTTCTCTCTATTCTCTCCACACAGAATAACATAAGCTTAGCTTGCTATTTATACACGAATTCAAAACAAGATAATTCAACCTTCAAGTGTGAAGGCGGCTGGCGGCCAATGGTGTGAAGGCGGCTGGTCGGTCACAGCTGGTGGCTGGCTGGCCGGTGGTTGCCTTCCTTGACCTTCTAGATGGATTGAGTTTAATACAACAGAGAGAATCACTACAGGCAACAGGGATGATAAGATAGAATACTTACCAGGATAAGGAAAATCCCTTCAACAGCTGCTGATAAAATTTGAGATTTGTTTTGATAAAAAGAAAGAAAAAGAAGAGGCGCCGCCTTCAGGGAAACATCATCATGTCCATGGAATCAGGCATCAACTTTTTGATCGATGACAACAGTACTCTCCTGCCTTCACCTGATGAGATGCAACCCAATTTCAATTCACTGTCTGCTTAGGGTCATTAGCTTAGCCTGTCTTCACTCCATACTCGGATTCTAACTCAGTTCTTAGCCACATTACTGGTGGGGATCATGTGGAATACCTAAACCGACTCAGTTAAGTTTGAACAAGCATGGGAGAAAAGATATATGAAAATTACTTCATTCACAGGGATTACCTGTCCCTGGCATTGCCCGTACGTCGACAGCTCATGAACCTGCCCTAATACATGTTAGGTAGTCGGTAACAGCAAAAGAAAAAAAAATATGATCTCATAAACCATGGATTTTGCAGCATTTCTTAGGCTCAAGATCCGTTTGTTTATGTGATGCGATATATTACGATTTAAAAGTGTTCGACGCAACAGTTTTAAAGGAATTCTACTAAAAACCTCTCTTTTTAAACTTTTGGTTAAAAAAAATATAATTTTTAATTTTTCTTAATCCTATTTTCTCAAATCACAATTAAAAAATTTACCAAAATATCATACACACGCTGAGAATCTATTTTGTATTGTGATAATAATAATTTTTTAAAATATTTTTTATTTGAAAATACATCGAAATAATATTTTTTTATTTTTTAAAAATTTATCTTTAACATCAGCCCATTAAACAATTTGAAAATACCAAAACAAAATTAATTTGAAGCAAAGAAGAAAATAACAAATTCTATTTTTTTTTCAAAATCGTTTTTGAAAAGCAAAATTAATTTGAAGCGTATTTTAACTGGCTTATGGACTCCAGTGAGATTATAATTTTTTTTCCCAACAGAATACTAAAATGCTATAAAAAAAAACTAAGTAACAAATGAAAATCAAAATATTTAACATTGCAACACGGATAATTTACCTTGTTGTGTTTAATGAATTTCTCTATCAAAATAAATTGTAATAGAAAAACTTATAAAATTTATAATAGAGGCCGATACACACATAAAATTTATTGAATAAAAAAAAATACAAGGCTGCATATATGAAAAACACCAATACTTAAAAAAACAAATTTAATCTATATAAAACTAAAAAAAAAATCACATAAATCATACCTAGCTTTTTAAAAACTAAACATACACAATATCATTAAAAAATCATCACAAACTAATTAAAACAGAAACCCAAATTTTATTTGAAAAAAATATCAACTAATGCATTATTTTTTAAAAAAATGATTTTTTTTTAAAGAATTAGGTTAGGTGTTGCTGGGTCTGGAAGGCCCGACCTAGAGCCTGGCCCAATCAAGCAACGCCTGGTGCGCATGCCTATATATATTTTTTGAAATTTAATGGGACGGGTGAGATATCGTATGCCCCATGCATTAGGAAAAAAAAATAACGCATCGCCTGCATCAACAAACGACGTGTCATTTGTTCATCCCTTGAATGTGGTGCACAGAAAAATAAGGTCTTTTGTTTTTTATTTAAAAACTCATTTCAACCAATTCTTGCCCCAAAACACTTAGAAAACACCTAGAGACCTTGTTAAACAAATCCACGGCTATGAAAAACATAAAATTACCCTAAAACCTGAAATCCACTTGAAACAAAAAAAACTTCTTGAGTTCAGATATGATTTTTTAGGTGTTTTCAAGATTAAAAAAAAAACATGTAATCTTAATTCCTCTCATCACATGAAACTATTTGATTAAAAGAAATGACCGTTTTGGTAGCTGGATTTCTCACCTGCTAACACTTTCTCTTTCTAAGCTAGAATTCGACGACCTCTTCTCTCTCTCTTTCAACTAAAAAAGGACTAAAAATGAGTAAATTGAAGTGCGGTATCAAAATTGAATTTATAAAATTTAAGAGACTGATCACCTAATAACTAAAAAACATGAGTGGCTCAAATGAATTTTTGACCAAAATTTTCAATCCACTACCTATGTTTTTTTTTTCACTTTAGTCCTTTTTATTTCAATTTAACTCTTAGCTACAAAAAAAAATATATGCAATTGAGCTCTAATTTTGTTTAATTGTGCAAAAGAAACATTTGAGGATTAAATTAAAAAATTTTAAAATTTATATTATTTTAATCAACATTAAAAATATAAGAAAGTGGACAGTATTTTTATAAATAGTAAAAACATCACATGTTTTAGCTTTATTTATTAGTTGCTATGCTCGCGCGTTGCCGCGAGTTTACAGTATGCTTGTGCGTTGTCACGGATTTGTAAAAAAAAATTCATAAATTTTTTTTAAAAAAAATTATATGGAGAAACACTATTGCAATACATAATTTTTTCAAGAAAAATTAAACTACAAAGCAAATTCTCAACCAGCTTAATATTAAAAAAATAAAATGGACAAAGATAATTTTAAAAACAAAATCATAAAAAACAAAAGGAAAAAAATCATGTACAGTGTTTTGCTACAGTGTTTCCCCGCATGTTTCTTTTCTAAAATTATCTTTGTTTTTTAATATTATGCTGGTTGAGAATTTAGCTTTAACTTTCCCCCCATGTTTTTTTTTCCTTTTTTTCCTCAAAATTGTCTTCTTCTTCTTTTTTTGTGTTTTTTTTTCAGAATTGTTTTTGTTGATTTTATTTTTTTAATATGGAGCTGGTTGAGAATTTAACTTTGTAGTTTTTTTCTTTAAAACACTGTGGATTGCTACAACGTTTTTCCACATGTTTTTTTTTATGATTTTTTTAGTTTTTTTTCCAGAATTGTTCAAGGTATTTTTTATTTTTGTGTTTTAAAAATATTTTTGAAAAAATTGCAATTGTTTTTATTTTTTTCTTGAAATTAATATTTTTTTAGTGTGTTTATATTATTTTGATATGTTAATATTAAAAATAATTTTTTAAAAATAAAAAATATTATTTTAATATATTTTTTAATAAAAAATATTTTAAAAAATAATTCTTATCAGACTCTTGACACAATGAAAAGAATATACCTGACTACACCGAATCCATTATTTATTCTACTTGACCATTTTACCCCTGCGTGCGTGTTCTAATTAACCCCCCCTCCCTCCCTCTTTCAAACCAAAACGAAAAGCCCCACTCTTCACTCACGTAAACCCTAATTCTTACAGATTCCATATCTCAGTACCCGAAAACCAAAACCTTGAAAAAGAGGCTTACAACTTCCAAGAGGGCTCCTGTAAAGAGCCAGACTTTTCAGGTTTGCCGTTTTCTTTTGGTTTTTTTTCTGATATTATTTTTCAGCAGAAGTTTCGATTTTTGAGACCCTGTTGTTTGTGCATTGTTTAGCTTATTTTTGGGGTTTTATGTTCGTATTTCTTGTTTTACGAGATGGGATTTTGTTGTTTTATGTAATGGATGAGTGGAAAATGAAACCCAGATTTGGTTTTGCTGAAATCTTGGTTTTTTAGGTTTATTTTTTCTGTTTTATTTGATGGGTTTTTCGTTTTTTGGATGATGGGTGGATTGGAATGGTAGTTGTAGTGAATTTTTATATTTTTGGTGCTTGAATTTTGGAATCTAAGAGTAGGATAAGTAATATGAGAAGCCTTTTTTTTTTGTTTTCCAATGTGTTAAGTAATTAAATGTTTGAAGAGACAAAAGGATGGGTTTTCGTGAAGAAAATGAAATAATAGCAGTTCTATCGTGTCAAATTAATTAACTAATTTTCTGGATTTTTGTATTTAGCTAAGAATGATAGGTGTGTTGTTTCAGTTAATGAATCTCTGTAAAACTGAAAGAGGGTTTCTTTTGCTTCTCTGGTCTTATCTTGTTCTTGATGCAATATGGTTGTGTTTGGAGCTGGCTTTTAAAGATCTTACTTTTGGATTTGGCGATTTGTGTTCAGACCAGAACTGTTGATACTTTTTAAACTAATGCAAGCAGTATTTGGATATATAAAGACATTTTGCTGAAGAAACTGTAGATTGCAAAAATGTCGATGTCAAAGAGTTCGAAGATGCTCCAATATATCAACTACCGGATGCGTGTGACCATCCAAGATGGCCGGCAGCTGGTAGGGAAATTCATGGCCTTTGATCGCCACATGAACCTTGTACTCGGTGATTGTGAGGAGTTCCGTAAGCTCCCACCAGCAAAGGGCAAGAAGAATAATGAGGAGCGTGAGGACCGCCGTACTCTTGGCCTTGTTCTCCTTCGTGGTGAAGAGGTCATCTCTATGACTGTTGAGGGCCCTCCTCCTCCTGAAGAGTCTCGTGCCAAGGCTGTCTCTGCTGCAGCTGTTGCTGGTCCCGGTCTTGGTCGTGCTGCTGGCCGTGGAATTCCTACTGCTCCTCTTGTTCAGGCGCAGCCTGGCCTAGCAGGTCCTGTCCGTGGTGTTGGTGGGCCTTCCCCTGGCATGATGCAGCCACAACTCTCTCGTCCTCAACTTTCTGCTCCACCCATGACCTACCCTGCAGGAAGTGGTCTGCCAACTGGTGGTGCACCTATTCTCCGGCCACCTGGTCAGATGCCTCCTATGCCATATCCTGGACAGGGTCCACCAATGGGCCGGGGTCCACCTCCACCAGGTCCACCTCAATTTGCTGCTAGGCCCCCACAGGGTTTCCCGATGCCACCACAGTTTGCCCAGAGACCAATGGGAGGGCCACCACAGCCACAGGTACAAATGATGAGAGGACCACCTGCTCCACCAAGACCTGGAATGCCAGCACCACCTCCACCCCGTCCTGGGATGCCACTTCCACCTGGTGGTCATGTTTCTGTTTTTGGACCCCCTCGTCCGGGTATGCCACCTCCTCCCAATTCCCAACAGCAGCAGAATCAGCAGCAATAGTGATTAGGTATGCCTCCTTTTGATGTTTGATTAATGGATTTTGAATGTCTACTTGCTTTTCAATCTCTTAGACCTGGATATTTAGACGAAGTTGATAGGATTGAGTTTGTTTAATTACATTGATTGAATGGATTTATTTATCAGCAACTTGTGTTTTCTATTTCTGCCATTTAATAATATGTTCAATAACTGGTATTATCTATCTTCAGATATTTTGATTGTTTTGTATTGAAATATGTTACTAACTGGGTGACAGGATTTGGGTTTATAGTTTCAATGAAAACAGAATTGTTGAAAACATAAACTTAGTCATAGTGTTTCTATTCTGATGTGCATTGATCATTTGGATATGTAATTAATTTTGAAACTCGAATTTAGCTGTGGCAAGCAAAAAAAATAATTAATTGCATGTATGAGGAAGCTAGCTATAAATGTTTTTCGTGATGATCCTATTTCAGTTTGCCATGCTGCTGAAGTTTAGGTCTTGGTCTAAGATCTCAGTTTGGGAGGAATTCTGAAACACTGAGCTTGTTGCTCTTATAGTAACTGTAGTTCCCAAACTTTCTGAGCAGTTGCTTACTTCTTTTTAGTTGATGAATGAGTAAACAGTTATCCGAATTGTGACCAGGCATTCTAATTTTTCACCCCTAATGTGTTTTGTGCAATGTTAGGAATTTTCTGTTATCAATTGATTTATTACCAGGTTTGTTATTCCAAGTGTATGCATATTCACCAACTTGATGTTTGATCTGGATAGTTATGAGTTTGGCATATGCTTTTTAACCAAGTAGAATGTGGTTCTTTTACTAAGGGGGTGTTTGAGAGTGTGGTAGCGGTTGTTTTTCAAAGTGTTTTTCGCTCAGAAATGTATCAAAATAATGTTTTTTTTTTATTTTTTAAAATTCATTTTTGACATCAGCACATCAAAACGATCCAAAAACACTAAAAAATAAATTAATTTGAAGCCAATTTGTTTATGAAATTTTCATGAAAAGCATGTTGAACCGCATCCCCAAACAGGCACTAAAGCCTTTTATTTGTTAGTTATGCCGCTGAACTATGAGTTTAAAGTGGTTGTCTGATTGGCTTTCAAATGAAAGTGCACTTATATGTACAGATGTATTAGATTCTTAATTTATGTCTATATCGTTAGAGATGGTGGGAATGCATAATGCTCCCTGTCATCATTGTTCCTGTGGAATATGGAGTGTACTGACAAGGGAATATTTGACCCCATTAACACTGGCCCATACCACATTGTGTGGTGGCGCCATTTAGTCATAATCCACTTTGTAGCTGCCACTAAGTGCATAATTTTAAAATATAAGTTTCTATATACCCTTAGATTCCAACAAACTTGAAGCATTTTCCCCAGAACAGTAATCATCCATTCATCATCACCAATTCCAGGAGGGGTTGGTTTGAATGGGTCTTTTGTCATTTTAGTAGGTACCCAGCATGTCATATTTGGGTTCACTTAGTATTTTAGGAAACACAAACGTGGCTAAAACTAATTCTAGTGTTCGATGTTTTTCCTATTCAGTCTCGGTGCTAAAAGATAGCATTTTGTATCAGTTTCTGTTTGTGATTTTATTCATTGACTACCCACAGATTTCATTGCTGAACGAGTAACATTCTTAGCTCATTAAAGCTTTTTTTGTGGCTATATTAAAATCTGCATGTTTTGCTTGCATTTATTAAAAGATTTGTATATTTTTGTTCCAACTTTTTTTAGATTTGACACGACTTTTAATATTACCAAAGACTTGCTTGTTAACCAACTCTAGGCAGATTTATTTGGAGATATAAATCAGATGCTAAAAACGTTATAATGCTGTCAACATATCTCAATTGTAAGATTGCATTCCAGTTGCACTGTACTCCAAGCTTGTCCTGGAAAGCTCACTTTGATCATCTTTCTCTTGCAGCTCGTTTGTGCCTTGAACGTTTTCAGATGGAATTTGTAGAAGAAGGTTATTTCAAGTGCTGTCGTGAAGGTTTCTTGTTGATTTTGTCTGAACTCATTTCAACTTTGCAAGTGACTTCAACTACTGTGTATCTCTCTTATATTCTAGTGCAGGATTTGGTCGATGTTATATCACAATATGTTATTCTAGCAGAGCATCCACTACCAAGAGGAAAAGTTATATTAGCAAATCTGATCATTAGACGAAACAAACTTGGGGCAGTGCAGGCCTTCAACTAAATTAGTCATCATATAGTGTTTGCGATTTTGGGTGCATGATGCATGTGCTCAAGCTACATGAAGCTGATCGCCTGATGTCCATTGAAAAAAAGATGCTGTGGAATTGTGGCATTGACAATTTCTTGCCTAGAGTAAAATGAGACTTGAAGTGATATATCTGGATGTTTGGTGGTGTCTCTGTGCTATTAAATTTTTTAGGCACTTTGTTATGTGCTTCTATTAGTGTCAGGCTCTCTGCATGCGAGTTAGCCCTGTTTTCAGCTCTTCTCCCTCCCACTAAGTGAATGCCAACTTAAACTTTGGATGGCTGGACCTGGAATCAAAAAATTTAGATTATAATGGACTTGTTTGTAATCCACTCGTAATTCACAGGCGCTGTATGTTTTTCCTTTACTTTTTCGCCTTTTCAATTGTAGAGATCTTAGAATCCGGCAACCTTTTTCAAGCAATTCTATTCTCGTTTTACGTTGGAATCATGAAGCTAACAGGACCTCTGTCCGATGTGCACATGAAGCTGTACAAGGAAAATTTTGTACACATACAATAAAGTCTGACTTCGGATGTAGCTCAATCAGGTCTATAGAAAAACTCAGTCTTTTGTTTTTTAGTAAAATGACAGTTTTTAGGGTTTTTTTTTTCAAGAATAAAAAATAGTTAAAGCTTGGGCTGCCTCCCTAGTCAACTTGCTTGGCTCCGGGTCTTGCAAGAAACTAATAAAAAAAAATGTTGCTGTAGTCAATCTGCAAGAAACTAGCCCTGGTATTGCGTTTAGCAAAATTTGTTTTTTAAAAAATTATTTTTAAAAATAAAAAAAATATTATTTTAATATATTTTTAAATAAAAAACACTTTAAAAACAACAATTATTACACTTACAAACAACTTCTATAAAATAAATGGCGCTGGAGTCCGGGTCTTGCGAGAAACTAAGAAAGTGACATGGCTAATGGGTGGAAAGCTACAATCTTGACAGTAGAGAAAGGTAATGGTTAAAAGGAAGCCAGCCTTTCGGCTTGGCGTGACCGAAGGCGAATTGGAAGTCCCTTTTCAGGGGTTGGCATCATGTCACCAACGATCTTTTCCGCTGGAAATGCTACCTCCCACCTGAACCTCTTCACGACATTGTGAACAAAAGTCAGAATAGCTAGTCGAGCATACTCTTTTCCAGGGCACATTCTAGGGCCACCTCCAAAAGGCACAAATGTGAACGGAGGAAAAACCTTTTCATCGTCGTATCTCGATGGGTCAAATTTCTCAGGATCTGGGAAGTACTCTGGATCCTTGTTTGTTGTGCTAACAGTCCAGTATATCTGCAAATGTAAAGCAAATCAAGAGTTAGTGGAAAGCATGATGTGTAAAGCAGTGCAGACAATTGTGGACTTGAACAAAAACTATCACATACTTTCCATCCCTTTGGAATGGTGTATCCTGCGTAAGTAAAGTCAGTTAGGGCCTCTCTGAAAGTTCCCTGGAGTGGGGGTGTGAGCCTCATCACTTCATGCATCACATTCCATGAGTATTTCATCTCCTGAATGTCATTCCAATCTAGCAGCTCTCCAGCCTTTTTATCTGCTGCAACCTCTATTTGCTCTGGATTTCAAGAAGACAGGCCATTGATAAGATCAGTAACATGACAATCATATATGTGTGTGTGTGTGTGTGTTGATACTCAAAATCATCAAAAACAGGAGAGAATGATTTCTTTACCAGCTAGGATCTTAGCATAAATGTCAGGCCTCTCTCCAACATTTTTCATAAAGAAAGTCATAGCAGTAGCCACTGTACTATATCCTGCAACTAGTAAACCCATGATCTTGTCAGCAATTTCAGCCTCTGCCATGTGTTTGCCTGAAGGGTCAGTGGCCAAGATCATGTGGCATAGTATATCCTGCACCTGTGCTCCTTTGGACATATCAGCCCTTTTCTCATCGATTATTATTCGTAGTTCCTTGCGGATTGCAGCTGCAGCCTTGTTAGCTCTGTAAAAAGTTGTTCCATAGACATTTAAAGGAATGGAATGCATCCCCAAGGTCATATCATCAAAATTGCTGACAAGCCTAGCTATACGTTCAGGATCATCCGAGCCCAAGAAAAAGCGACACGCAAGAGACAGAGTCAGTGTCTTAGCAAGAGCAAAGGCCTTGACTTCATCTTTTCCTTCCCAATAAGTCTGCATATGCAGCTGTGTGATAGAGTCCATTTTCCCCAAGTACCCGACCAATGCCTCAGGCTTCAAGAACCCTGGCGACCTTAATATTTTCGACTCAGCTTCGCGTGGAATTTGAGCTTGAGCAGGAGCAGCAGCTTGATAGGAACGAAAGATCTTTTGCATCGCATGAGGTCGAAAGGCAGTGAAAAGCTTCTGCTCATTGGAGAAGAGGAATTTGTGTCCACCAGGGCCACATATGACAGCAGTCTCCTCTCCAAGAATCTTAGTCTTGAAGATATCAGAAGAGTACCTCCTCATCCTGTCAGAAACAAACTTTTCAGGCTTACCAAACAAGAAATCAAGCGTTTCGCCGAAGATAGGCCATCCTAAGCTCCCTGGTGGCAGGTTCTTGGCACTGTGGGATGAGTGCTTGAAAGCAAAGATGCTAATAGCTAGTGCTAGGACCAAAAGAACCATGGACAACAATAAACATATTACCTCCATGACTATTTTTTATGCTAAAGAATCTGTTCAATAGTTTTGGGAGCAACTTGTGAAGATTTGAGGTTACAGTGGATGGAATGGTGGGTTCATATAGGCAAAGATGAGTAGCGTTCTAGTCTAAAATCGCATTGTCTGCCTGCCAATAATCTAGTAGTCAAATGTGAACCATAATATGATGAAGTAACTGAAATCTATAAGAAAAAGGACAAAAGTAATAAACTTGGCGCAAAGTTATTAAACTCGGTTGTACTAACATATTAAAGTTAATTTAATAACTTGCCAAACTCGATACCTAACCTGTTTATTTAATTCCATAATCTTCCATTTTATTATCAATGTATAAGAAGCATGCGATACATGTTCATAAAAATGACAACTTTAATCCTGAAAGATAATTTAACTGGTCAGATCTTGAGTTTGTTTCTCGATGGTCATAAGTCCGAGTCTCTTTAAGGTGATTGGAGGTTTATATGATCGTTAACTTCAAGGCTTGTGAGATTAGTTAAGATGCATGTAAGTTAACTCGGATACTCACGTTAATAAATAAAGAAATGACAACTTTATTTAAAAAATTATAGTTTTGATCATCCTTCTCATTGCCCAATTTATGTCTAGCAAGAACAATTTGCTTATCATCCAATTTATCACAATTAATTTGTTAATATATTGGTTAATTATATTCTAAAATACAAAAAAAATAAAATTAACTCATCATAATATTAATGATCATATGTCAAAAATAATATTTAATAATCCTGATTTTAACAAGGTTTTAAACACTTGGATTTGAGGACCGTTTGGAAACCGCGGGTTTCTAAAAAATTCATTTTTTTTGTGTTAAAAAATAATTTTTTTATGTTTTCAGATCGTTTTGATGTGCTGATCTAAAAAATAATTTTTTTTAAAATAAAAAAAATACATGTTGATGCATTTTTAAACGAAAAACACCTTGAATCACAACCGTAACCACAATCCCGTACATGCCCTTAATGATATAGAATTAAAGAATATCTTAAACCCAATATATAGGTATCAATACTATGCTTTTAATTTTTTTTATCATGCACATATGCTTCAATTGGATTCTAAGGCTTTTTATCATGCTCTTTTGCGTTGGAAAATACTTTGGACAAACTAAGACCTATATATAGCCAAATCATATATTGTCCTCTCTTTTTTTTTGGGAATATTTCATACGAGTGATTATTCTTTTCTCCATTTTTGTTCTTACAATCAAAACTTAATATCATAAACTAATCACTATGAATCTACAAAAACTTTTTGAAGATATATGTGAAAAAACTATCACATCCAATAATTTAAGCTATTAGGTAAGGTTTCAAGAAATAATTTATATTATTCTTTAACACACTTCCTCAAGTGAAAGCCAGAGATTCGAACTTGTGACCATTTGGTTATCAAGATTTTAATATCATGTCAAAGAACCATCTCATCCAATAACTTAAGCTAGTTAACGTCAACATGCTGAGGTATTTTGAAACCAGTGTGAAAGAGATCTACAAAATCAGTTCATGTGGAAAGATTTTGAATCTTCAACTTTGGATAATCTATCTACTCTGTAAACTTTATTCCCTTTTTTTTTATTCTAGGGATTGCGTTGGAATCTTCACTAAGAATTAAACCTAAGATGATAGCTCAAACCCTCTATAGAGGGGGGAGAAAAGAACATAAAATGGCTAAGCAACATGAACATGAAGAAAAATAATCCCAAAATATAATTTTAAAGTTATTAAATAGCCCGTGAAGCACACACAAAAAAAAAAAAAAAAACGAGGTTGGATATGGAAATTAAAAGAGAAGGGCAAATTAAGTGATCTTAATCCCATGTGTAATTGATGAAAAAATAAATTGTTAATTTTCTCTATTAGGAGACTCTAATTTAGTAGTGTTTAATTATTGTTTTGAGATGTAAAAAATAAAGATACCAGAGATAGAAAGAATATGTTTCCATATATATTTTGTTTTGAAAATATCAAAATTTATGGTAAAATTTGAATTTTTGCAAAAAAATTTAAATTTTTTTATTTACTGTAAATTAATATTTTTTAGCGTTTTATAATTATTTTGATGTGTTAATGTCAAAAATAATTTTTAAAATATAAAAAAAATATCATTTTAATATATTTTTGAATGAAAAACATTTTAAAAAATAATTATAACCATAATTTCAAACACAGTAAAAATACATACATGTACTCGATTTCCATTATCTTATGTTCTCCGACTTAATAAAATGTAATTAACCAGAAACAATTAGCTTTGTTATTTTTCTATGGTTAGCAACATTCCAAAAAGAAGAGAAAAAACAAAAAAGACAGAGCTGCAGACAAAAATCTAACGTGTGATCCAGGAGTATCTCTAAAGTCGTAAGTGCTGTCCCCTCGACCTCCTTTAATGTTTCACGATGAGTACTTCTCTTTGAAAAAACAAAATATTTTTTTATATATTTATTTGTCTTGCACGATATTCACGTTGTTTATACTTTACGAGCCTTGCTGGACAATTAAGGAATGGGTATTAGATTTGCACGTCAATATCACATTAATGTGATGGTAACATGCGTAATTAGACCCAGCAATAAAACACTATTGCACCAACAAAAAGAAAGTGTGAGAAATAGATATTAACAAAGTTGGAGAAAACCTCAAGACATTACATGCGCTGGTTGATAAGCTTTGGAAATTATTGTTTTGAAATTGCAGTTATAATTGTTGTTTAAAGTGTTTTTTATTTAAAAATATATTAAAATAATATATTTTTTATTTTTTAAAAATTATTTTTGATATTAGCGCATTAAAATGATCTAAAAATATAAAAAAAATATTAATTTAAAAAAAAATAATTTTTTTTTAAAACACTTTTAAAATATAAAAATAAACACGAAGATATTAAATGTAATTATTTAACATAGAGATCGTAAGTACTTGCAAAATAAGCTTATTGATGGATTTAAAGGATCCTCTAATACAGATGGACGGCTTTATAGTGAATGCCAGGGATGATGAAATGAGAGAATGCAAGCTTTATCTTCTCTCTCTAGTGTGCTTGCTTGCGGTAGAGTTGACGAGTTTATAATTTTATGTAGATCTGACTTATTGATTTACTATACCCAAACAACTAGTTTATAATTAGAACCTACCTAGCTAGCTAGCTTGAACAACAACTGCTTATATATATAATACACCTGACGGACTTGCATGAAAATTAAGCTAAAAATAGCAAGAGGCATCAAGGGGAGATCATCATGGAAGGTAGAGAGGAGGCGGCTCTGGAGTGGAGGCTAAAGAGGAGAGTGTGTGAAAAAACCCTAAATTTTGCTTGGTATAAATGTAATTTTCTCAAACTTTAAGATTATTTATATAGTTTGATTCGGGTCGAGTCGGATAGAGCAATATCTATATCCTATACAAATCTGATTTTTTGAATTTGGTTATTTCATGAATCCGAATAGACAAATTTTTTATCCATTTAGATTGGTTCGGATCATTATTTATTGATTTTAGATGAAACGAGATGACATGCCCGCGCGCTGCTGCGGGCTTATAAAACAAATGCATTTGATAGTGTTATAATTGTGAACCAGTGCTAGATAAGTAATAGAAATTAAAGGTATGATGGAGCAAATATTTCATGACGAAAAAAAAAGTTGTGTTGGTGATCCAAAACTTAGAGACTGAACAAAATGATTTGTAGTAATTTACAATGTTTTGTGAGGAAAGATACAGTGCTTTCGCCACATAATTTAGCTTTTCAGTTAATAAAAAGAAAAAAAAATTATAAAGCTAAATTCTCTACCAACTTAATATTAAAAAAAAACTAACGAAGATAATTTTGGAAGGAAAAAAACCCATGAGAAAAACGTTGTAGCAATTGACAATGTTTTGTGAGAAAAACTATAACGCTTTTCCCAATAAAATAAAATAAAAAACCATTTAGAGAAATATTGTAGCAATCCACAGTGTTTTGTGAGAAAAACTACAACGCTTTCCTTATATGATTTAGTTTTATTGTAATTATAATTTTTAACCAACTCAATATTAAAAAAAAAATCGACAAAGATAATTTTGAAAAAAATCATTAAAAAATCACACGGAAAAATACTGCAACAATTCACAGTGTTTTAAAGAAAAAAATTATAAAGTTAAATTCTTAATCAGCTCAATATTAAAAAAAAAAATTCGACAGAGACAATTTTAGAAAAACAAATAACAAAACAAACACCAAAAAAAAGAAAAACAAATCATGTTGGAAACACTGTAGCAATTCACAGTGTTTTGTGATGAAAGCTACAGTGCTTCCCCACATGATTTAGCCTTATTTGTAATGACTTGTAATTGTAATTCACAAACAACTTAGTATTAAAAAAATAAAATTGAAAAGGATAATTTGAAAAAAATAAAAAACCATGCGGAGAAACACTGTAGCAATCAACAATGTTTTAAAGAAAAAAAATACAAAACCAAATTCTCAATCAGCTCAATATTAAAAAAAAATCGACAAATATAATTTTGAAAAATAAAGAAATAAAATAGAAAAACTAAGTGGAAAAACATCACAGTAATCCACAGTATTTTAAAGAAAAAAATTACAAAGCAAAAATTTTAACCAGGTCAATATTTAAAAGGTAAAATCAACAAAAATAATTTTGGAAAAAAATAAATAAAAAAAAAGAAAAAATAAGAAAGTTGAAAAAAAAAATTTTGAAAAAAAAAAGAAAAAGAAAACCAAAAAAAAAAGGGAAAGTAAAAAAAAAAAGAAAAAAAAAAGGGGAAGAATCACTGTGGATTACTGTTGTAATCCACAGTGAAATGTGTATGGGGGAACAGTGATTCCCCCACACCATTTAGAGTATGTTTTAATACCCATCATTATAAGATTTGTCGGCTCAGTGGTGTTCAAGAGTTTAATAATAATTATTTTGTAATTTATTTTTTAAAATTATTTTTCATACCTTAAATTCTTCAGAATGATGGCCTTAAATTTCTTAAAAAACTAAGCATATTTTTTTTAGAGTGTATATGGTATTGTGGTAGCTGTTATAGTTATGATTTGAAAAAAATTATTTTATAAAATGTGCTTTTTAGTTGAGGTTGATTTGGTATTTATGTATGTTTGGTTGAAATTGTGGTTGAAATTGAGGTTGAACAAAAAGTTGTTTAATGTATTTGGTTAATAATGCTTTTGAAATTGAGGTTATAAAATAATTTAAAAATACATATATTAATATTGATGGTTTTTAATTTAAATATTATAGATTTAACTATTGTTATTATATCATGAAATAAATTAAATATTGAATAATGTTAAACACTAGTTTTTAGAATAAAACACAATTAAAAAATTAAAAATAATTTTTATTTTTCATTTTACTGGATCGGACCCGGTTCAATGCATGTAGAGCTTTGGACCGGACCCAGTCCGGCCGAAACTGGTCCGACTGGAACAGTGCAACATGCTACACTTTTCATGTTAATTGCACTGTTCAGTGAACAATGCAATTAACATGAGCAGTGTACCATGTTACTGTTCATGCTAATTGCACTGTTCACTGAACAATGTAATTAACATGAAAATTGCGTGCAAAGCAGGTAAGATTCACTCGCACTGTTCATTTTAATGAACAATGCGAGAGAAAAAGCAACACAGAGCTGCTTCTATTTTCTTGCGTTTCAAACGCAATATATAGCGAGCTCTATCAAAATTTAACTGTGTTTACCAAACAATTATTTAGCTGTAATTGCTTTAAACTTAGAAACAATCACGCAAACAAACATGCTCAATATTATTAGATCGATTCCTTGAAATTAGAAGGTTTATAATATATAATAATAATTTAATTATGAGAGTAGGTGTGAATTAGTTAATTTGATGAACTGATAATTTGACCAAGTACCATGTTAAGTTGTAGCGGGAGACATTGTTTTCTTGTACAATATGCACTAAAGATTCAAGTGGGTGGGTTCACATGCAGGGGCGGAGCTGCAATTATATAATAGGAAGGAATAAAATTCAAGATATAATTTATTATTAGAAAATTTATTTATTTAAAATAAAAATATATTATATTATTCTATATTTAAACACTAAACATGCAAATATTTAAAATATTTTGCAGGACCGGGTCCTGCTGCCTCCCCATTATTCAGCCCCTGCCATATGCACCTTCCAGATAATATGTTTAGTCCCTCTCCGTCACGTGGTTGATGGAAGTTAAAAAGTCAACTTGTATGAACATTTTTTTAAATAAAATAATTATATTTAAAGATTCTAAGAAAATTTACTTGAGAATTAGGCTCATTTCTGGATATAACCTAATAAGCAACAATATTTATTAATAATGTTGACATAATTCAATAAAATGTGCTATTGTTTAAAAATAAGTTTTTTAATCATTCTAAATTCGGATGAGTCCGACAATTTTAATTTTATAGATTTTTGTTTATCCAAAATATCTTTCGAGCTATTAAAAAAATATTCAAAACTATATATCATTTTAGAATAGATATATGCTAAGCTTGCTAGCACGCATCAAAGTTGACCCAACAAACCGGATCTTTGATTTAGATAACTATATTGGTAACTCTTGGGGCATTAAAATGAAAAGTAAGTGTTTAAATTAAATTCAAAGTATACTAAATACTGGCTTTAAACAAAAGAAGAATCTTGTTGCACATATCAGATTAAACCTTACCTTAAATACAGTTTAACCTTGGTCCAAAAACAGGATGTCTAAATTTCACTTTGTTTTTTTTTTTTTCTTTGCTCAATTTTCTTTACAGAACAGACTCAAGAAGAATCATATCCCACACTAGAAGACTATCTATCAACAATGTTCAGACCTCCACTTTCAGCAGCAATCACAACAGTGCATCTGCAACAAGACAATAAAGTCTCATAGTTGTCAGTTGAAAACACATGTTTGAGGAAAGCAACCAAAAAAACAAAAGTTTGTACATGAGAAGTTCAAAAAATGTGATGTAGTCTACTCCAAAGTTATTATACCCTGACCAAGGTCTAGATTACATGCGGGCGTGTTAATCTGGTTTGACCCGAACCAAATCAAAACGTCGTTTCAAGGTTTTTTTTTCTAGTTCAAACAAAGATAGCTTGGAAGAAAATCAAATCAGGTTTCGACCGGATTAACCAGGCACGCCGGGTCAATTCCCATCCAGTTTAATTTGAAACCTAGCCCGGGTAGACGGGTCATTATGTTGACTCACTAGGCTGGGCCGAGTTTAATAACACAGATCTACTCCTCCAAAGTGAACTGCTGTGAAAAATTTGGCATGATTTTGCTTTAAACTGCATTGTTACAACCTTGTACACAAGTAAACAAATATAAGGAAACAGGTAAGAGTTTGGAAGGAGACAAGAAGAGAACTAACGGGAACTTGGAAAAAACTCCATGATCAACAACGCCATCAACTTTATCAAGACTTTCAGCTACTTCAGCTGCAGATTAGGATTAGTGTGCGGTCGTGGAAAAGAGTAACTTAATGCATGGACAAAGAGATTAGAATGAGAAGAACTCATGATTATAGACCTACCAAGGCTTTGTACTGGAGATGTGAAGATGACATCAAGAACGTTGTGACCTTCTCTTGTAATGAAAGGGTAATCGCCCCCCGTCGGACCAGCTTGTCCTATCGATGATCTCCTCCATACCTTTGAATGCCAAGCAAAAGGAGGAAGGTGGTAGTTGGGCATTAGAGTATGAATGAAGCTACTAATCACAACTCCATATTTCAAGAACCCTTATTGCATGATTTAGTTTGTTCAAATCGGCCGTTGTTTCAACTAGGAAGGGTTCAATAAAAATCATTTCATCAGAAAGTATTGAGAGTTAAGAGAGCCTGTTTGGTATAGCCTAAAACTGTTTGCGGCAACGATCCTCCTTAGGCAGGAACATAATTGAGAACCAAAATTTCTCATTAGATTACATCAGAAAGTACTGAGATTAGTAAATAGAATGCGTGCTTTCTACCATGGTATATACCACTGCTTATTGTCCAGGTGATAATATCCCCAATTATGCTTCCCTAATTCAGGTTTTTACATGGAAAGTTAAATTTTCTGCTATTCTAATCTTTTAGCCATTAATTGATAGGTAATCAACTTAGTGGCACTGAGTTGTATGTTGTGAAGTTCATACCTCTGCATCACCTAAAAATAGGTCATCAATCTCTTCAGCAGTTTCCATCCAGTTGAGCTGAAATATAGATGCAAGTGTTAATCAGGTCATCAATCTACTGTTGCAGCAGTTAATGCTTCGCATGTATGAGAATCGTTATGGCTTACAGCTTGAACCAAAACTGGAATAGAACCTTCAAGACCTCCCATGTACTGGTTTTCTGTAATCATGAATACAAGCTTATTGGCTGCTTTGAGTATTGACTGCAAGAGATAAGGAGGAGGAAAGATAACCAGTCAGAATTTGATGCTGAGACACCAACTTTGAGATATCAATTCAGAACAATTTCTCAGTAGATGCATTTGATTATTAAATTATCCACAAATGGTTTAGAAAACTTACCATCAGATGCCTAGAGTATCAAAAGCTAGACTTACCTTCTCTTGAATGATGGACTCGTCGCTCTGTGATTTCCGACGTCCAATGATTGCAACAAGTGTTTCTTCTTCTATAATATCAGCATCATCAAATGCAAAATCAATCTACAAAACAGCAACTTAAAAGTGACACAAGACTAAGGTCCAAGATTTCTGATATTTGAACAGTCAAGACTCAAAACTATGGAAGGCAAAAGAGCTACTACAAATTGTTGATCTACCCACCCATGATGGATGAGGAACCCTTTAACCCAAAGGTAGGGGCATGCTAAGCAAGTGACTCCACGCAATCGTGGCTAGACCAAAGTCACCACATCTGCGTGGATAGATTTTAATCATAACCAGCCACTCTAGTCTCCCTTTTGGTTACAAATTAGAACCACATGACTCGACGAACTACTGGCTGCGTTGCTATAACTAGAGTACAAATTCTTAAAGGGATTTGTTTTCCTTTCTTCCTTCTCAATAGAAATTTTCTTCTCATATATAACAACTTCTGACTAGACAACCTAATCTGATCCTAGAAAGTTTTCAAATCTTCCTGTCCAGGCTAGCTAACTTTTATTTCGTGATGTTCACTTGCAAATGTATAAAACTTCTACTGAACTAGAGAAATATCAATAAGAAGGAATTTTGATAAATGATCAGAACTTCATCGCACTTGAGAACTATCTTGGTATACGTCCAATGGGATGCCAGCCTTTGCTGCTTCACTTGCACTTGTTACAGACCTGGAAGCAAATGAAAACAAGATCTACATTCTAGCAAAAGAATGGATAGGACTACTGCAAAATTTTTAAAAGATAGTGAAAGCCGAACACGACAGATGTATAACTGTATAAGTGTGCTATCATCTACAATAACGAGACTCGAGCACAAATAAAGACTGAAGGCAATGCCGCAGAGGAATATATATATATATATAGCATACTATCTATCTATCTATGAGATAGAGTTATGATAAATTTTCATGAAAAGAAAAAAAAAAAGACGAAACTAAGACAAGTTGGTAGGAATTGAACTCTGCTCTCTAATATTTGTATATGCATTAAAAAGGCGATCATATAGATTCATCAAGCAGCACAGAAACCTATTTGAATGGTGAAAAAGACAATGCCATCATTGATAATGTCAGGAAATTGGGAATATGAACTCACATGGGTACTCCAACTATGTCTTTTAAAGCCCCAGTTCGGAGTAGCCGACCCAGATACTGTATAGCCATACCAGAAGCCTGTCCAGACCCTAAACCAACAACCATGCCACTTTGTATGTGTTTATCAACCTAGAAAATGAACATGGCAACGAATTTGCCTGTAAATTCACCACAGATAACATTTGCATGGAAAATCACAAACAATGCAGGTGAATTATCAATTCTTTTCTCAGTCTCTTGTTGATTCTTAGACTCTAGATTGTAACCCAAAAGTCCTAACACAAATCCCAATCAAACCAATTTCAAGAAATCCACACTTGAGATCAAGAAACGTATAAAAAATGCAATCCCAGATCAAAGCTAGAACAGAAACTAATTTCTTGGTATTGAACACATACATTCAGTGATGAAGAAAAGAGCATAAAGAGTGTAGCTTTTTTGGCAAACTTGCATGCTCCTCAAAGGGAAAAAAATGAGGAGGGATGATAATCATACAGTGTGCTTAGCTGCATGGAGGAGAAGAGAAGAACTGTCTGCTCTAGTAACAAGGAAAGGGACTGTTTTCTTGCAAGTTCTTGAACTTGACCTTGGCTTTGAACTAGTTTTGATTCTAACAGGAGTAGAGTACACGAGTGTTGATGTTGCTAATGATGCCATTCTTGAGTGACTGTTGTTTTCCCTCCTCTCTTATCCGTTTCTGTTTTCTGGTAAACATCAAACAACTACCAGATTTCATAAAAAGACTGCCATTGACACCCCAAGAGAGAGGTGTTTCAGAGCCCAAAGCCATGGTATCACTTTACAGGATAGCCTTGTTCTATCTGGCCCAATGTAATAAATCTCTCCATTGCAAATAACAGCAGAGCCCAAGTCCAAGGAATTAACATTAACAAATAAACTAAAACAGACATGTTTTTCATTGTTGATAGCTTGTAGCTCCCTTCGTATCACTGTTCATAGCCCATTCTTTCACTCTTAGTCCTTGAGATTTTTATTATTTTGCACTTCGGTCACTGTACATTTTTTCTTTTCAATTTAATTCTTTAAAATCACGTTCTGTTAACTCCTCCATCTTATTTTCTTGTTTTTCTTATTTGTTTATTTATAGTGTGTTTGAGATTATGATAAATATTATTTTTTAAAATATTTTTATATGAAAATACTTTAAAAAGTTTTTTATATTTTTTAAAATTTATTTTTAATATCAAAACATTAAAACAATACAAAAATACAAAAATAATAATTTAAAATTAAAAAAATTAAAATTTTTTAAAAACATGATTAAACCACAAAAACAAACACAACCTTAATTATCCGATGTCAATTAATACCAAATTTTGCAATATTAAGTTTTTATTTATTATTAAAAAAATCAAGGAATAAAAAATTAAAATTAATATAAAAAAACAACATAACCCTTCTATGAAAAGGGTGTGCAAAACTACAATTCTGTTTAATGTTTTTCATGATATCAAAGTATATAAATCTATAGTATTAAAATCTTTTTTTTATATGTTAAAAATTCACTTGAAATTATATTAATAGCATACTTACATTTATTAAATCAATGGCTGAAATATAAGAATTACAGAAAATAATCATCAAACTTCCAACAAAAATCTCTAACAAGTTCTTCATAATGTCCACCGATCGATGTCATTATAGATTCACGAATCACAAAGTTAGTAGGTCCAACGGCTAGCTAGGGCACAGGGCTTTTACTCGTGATTAACTATAGAAAAGGACATTCTATTCAGAATACATTCCAATTATTACTCTTTTTAATCCCTTTAACATGAATAGAACAAACAAGATCAAATAATAATGATGGAACACAGCAAAAATCTTCTTTATCAAGTATATTACAAGGGACAAATTTGATCAAAGAAAATAGTTGGACATTCTAATTTTTTTTATTATTATTGTGGTTGTCCAAGCTAACTTGTATGTATCTCAATTAATTTTATGAGTTTTAAAATTAATGACTATAAAAAACTTCAATAACTTTGAGATTTATAAAACTTAAATTAATGATTTTTTTTAAAAAAAACTCATAGCCTTTGAACAATTAAACATTTTAATTTTGATATTAGGATTCAATGGAATCTATTTATTTGAAGCAACTTTTCGAGGAGCCTGTTTTCTCTACCGTCATTATTTTAATTTCTTTTAAAAGTAAAAGAGTGATCAAACGCTACTTTAAGCATCATATCAACGCGAAAAATATACCTTTAAATCCAGAAGAAAAAGGAAATCTTGATTGGGACATGAACTAAGACGAAAAAAGTGAAGAAGAAGAGATTGGGAAGCATAAAAGCTTAACATTTTAGGATGCGATGAAGCTGCTGCTCTCTCACCTTTTGGTTTTATCACACAAAACATGGCATGGTCAAGCTGACCCATTTTCATCAACTCACATGGAGGCGGCCATTGATTAGAATCACAGAGAAAGTGATGCTAATGATAGTGGGGAAGGGTTCTTTTGAGCGCAGAAGGGACCCTAACGACTATATTTAAAGAAAATAGTCTCCATTAACACAGTTGAAGATGATGATGGCATGATCGGATGACCCACCGTTCCCACCACCTCGACACCAAGAAAATCATGGCCTCATAAAGAAGGATCCCACCGAAATGGAGGTTAGAATTCGATGCCAAAATCCCCCATGTTTTCCACTTTCACATGTGCACCACCACCGTCACCTTCGGTGTTCATTGCACTGCCTGCCACCCCCACACACACCCCATAGAGCTTCTCTCATTCTTTCACAATGATTATTTATTATCATGCAAAATATTTTGTGCATTGTCCCACGTTGTGTGTAATACGTATAGAATAAATATATTACGAGATAATTTAATTTAGAATGAATTTATATTATTTTAAGATACTGAAAACAAATAAAATATCTTATTTACTCATATCGTCTCTCCTTTTGTCGTGTCTGAGACAGTAACTATATGCTCTAAAGGTACAAAATATTATATAGTATTTAATTCATTAAATGTGATATTATTTAAAACTTATTTTTGATGTCGATATATTAAAACAATAAAAAAAAGATATTAAAAAATATTTTTTAAAAAGAAAAGAAATCAAAATTTTTAACGTGTTGCGACAGAGGTACGAAACATGAATCAAATAGTGCATGGGTACAAATAGTGTCACGGGTGAAGGCAAAGACAAAATCTCGTGAAATTGGAACGTTGGGGATAATGAAACAAAGAGGGCCAAAAAATAAAATAAAAATAAAAGGCTGACCCATTGACCTAACTATCATTTTCCACACATATTTCCTCATCCCATTTTTGTCTTGCTCTATTCTTTTTTCCCCACATTTTCTGCCCCCCCAAAAAAAATATTCCCTTCATTTATAACATTTTCTCATTCGATCATGGACCTCCAGATCTATTGCTGAGCATATATATATATATATATATATATATATATATATATATATATATATATATAGAGAGAGAGAGAGAGAGAGAGAGAGAGAGAGAGAGAGAGAGAGAGAGAGAGAGAGAGAGAGAG
>Ga0307515_10006124_pt1 | contig 24188 bp, 17 predicted proteins | sample 17_EM_MG_FD_194513 | JGI IMG/M metagenome (GOLD analysis project Ga0307515, IMG submission 194513) | Populus trichocarpa ectomycorrhiza microbial communities from riparian zone in the Pacific Northwest, United States - 17_EM | ecosystem: Host-associated > Plants > Roots > Unclassified | place... | reverse complement strand
GAAATTCGCTGGTATGATAAGCCGTTCTTTTGCGCGTATGCGGTGTAAAGTGAGCTGGTGCAGAGCTACAGCGAAACCCATGAGACGAGTCCCGAGGGTACGCCTCGCACATTCTACCCGAGAGTGGTCAACATACCTCAATCCGCCGTGACTTCGAGTAGTCCAAGCCGCTGCCTAGCGCTATCTTAGACCTCACCTTTTAAGAGATTCATCGATCGAAGACAAGCCCATTCAGAGAAGACCAGTCTCGATTTCACTACGGTACATTACAGTGCAAACGCTACGACCCGATTTCTCCTTGCTCTCCGCATTCTTCGCAACAAGCACAAGGTGAACAGGTGCGATTCCAGTCGAGGCCGTGATTTCTGCAACGAGACGCGCTACTTACTCGTGTCGAGGTGCGGCCAGTCTAAGGCCAAGTATCCAGAGGTGGGCAGAGAAGGAGAGGGGGCATGGTGAACGCTTGGATAACTGGCAGGACGCGAGTCTACCTGTAGTCGGCTTGGTAGTCCCCACATACGGATTCGCTGGTGTGACTCCATGAGCCACGTCCGAGATGTACCACGCGCCTCCTTCGGCTTGCTTGTACACACGTCTATTCTGCGTTTCCAACAGCGAGAGACGTCTTGCTCATGTAGAGCGCTCAATCAATGAATACCACGTCGATGATAGTAATGAGACACTGATTGTCAACGGCATTAACGAGAAGGAGGGGCGGGGGGTGTATGATGATCTCTTGATCGGAGTGAAGTCGGCACGTTCAGAAGTGGAGTAAGAGAAACATTTGATTTCACTGCGGCCTGGCAAACCGATTCCTGCAACGAGTGTTCATGAGCCTTCGTCTGCGAGTGCTAGTGTATAGCGAACATAAGCTGGGGCTGGAGACGGGGACGGTCATGGGAGGAGTCCGAGAAACTAGGCTCGCCTCGACGCAAAGGTAGACATGAATGAGCAAGGCGGTGAACGACCGAACCGCAACCGCAACCGACGATGAGGTTCAGGTGCGAGGGGCGACGGCCCCAGACGGCCGATCGACAGCACCGTAGCCAATGTCGTTTATAAAGGATACAGTATTCACGGCGCACTGCGAGGCAGGAAGCGGAGGAATCCTCGGTAACTCGCGGATGTGTACGGTCGTAGGGAGGCCGGTATGGGACAAGCAGGAGCGACATGGAATACAGAATGGAACATAGAGACCGAGTTGAGCTGTAAGTGAGGAAACGAGCAGTGAGCACGAGCAGCGCAGTCGATGAGCATGACAGACTGGGGACGAATGTGAACCTGGAGATATTTGTTGGTCTGCTTCACCCTCCAAAATTTGTGTCATTTCGAAGAGTATGCGCTTGGTGTATGACCCACGGTGGTGATGGCTACCCGAAAAGCGAGGGACGCATCTGGAGTGGCATTGATGTGGCGAGTCAGCGGTGACCAAGGATCGGGATTCAGAAGAGTAAAAGATTCGAAGAATGGGTGCGAAATGGGTGCTGGGGCGATTAGTCCGTGGACGTGAGTGCTACTCTCCATTGGAGGTGACAGAGCACCGTGGTCCTCTCAGAGGAAATTGACACTGCTGTGGTGACCTACCGCCCCTCGTTCATCCTGCTGGTACACCGCCGTCTCCACAGTGTGGAATGAAGTTTGGCTGCATGGGTCCGCCCCATCGATAACACCGATGAGGTCCTGACCAACGTCGGCTGTTACCGGTGTATCGCGATCCACGACCTCTTCACCGGAATGACGATCGCACATCCAGAAGCACAGCGACGAAAGCTTGGGTTCATTGCCGATGTGCGAGTCGATTCCCGTGATTGGTGTCAAGAGCCCTTGGTGCGCACTTGTTAGAGTGAAGACAGGTATCAGCGAGCTGCGGAGCGATGATGGACTGCGGGGAATTCACCTACGAACATAGCACGAGATTCGGTGCAAGATCAATGCGCGAGCGGCTATGCGAAGTGAGTGACACCCCGGGAAGCTCTGATCGACGGTGTTGTGGCAAAAGTCGTCCGCTAAGAATGAAATATTCGTGGCGCAGTGCAACAAGGGAGGATTGTATTTCGGAGCGGAGAGTGCGGTCGTCGGTGAGCACCTAGGAGCTGCATGGGGTGCAGAATAGGAGGATACAGGTTCACTTGAACTGTAAATGAAGCAAAGGACAGCGAGCCCGAGATTCAACTCGCGCGAGGAACCTAGGGACGGGGAAGGGACGGGCCAACATGGAGCGTATTACCAAGAAGGAAATATGCTCTGGTGATTTAGTGAGGACGAGGTAGTGCAAGCCATCGCGATCGAAAGCGAAAAAATAAGTCGCAGTGTTGTCGGTGCAGGGTCCATGTGCGAAGGTTCCTCTTAGCCTCTAACCAAACCCGAGCATTCGACCGTTCGACGAGATTCCAGTGTGCTGCAACTTGGTAGACGGTTGGGCTCCCATTTGTGCTCCAAAGCTGCTCCGCCAATGCACACCCGAACCTGAATTCCATCGACCTGGATTTCAGCGTTCAGGTGGCGTTTCACTTCACCTGCTGCGACTTGATTGTTCAGCATCTTACATCTGTGCCAGTTTCCCTTACTGAACTGGTGTGATACACGATAAAATATGACCAGGAACTCACGAGGTTAGGGGACGTGGAGGATATGGGGGACGGAATAGTTGAGGTTGACTAGTGAGCATGAATTGGTTATCCTTGGTACGCCCTTTAATATTTAATATAAATATAATGCAGTAACGGATACGTTCAGTGCAGGGACGATCAACCGGTGCTTAGACCAATACTCTGCAATTTACAGGACAGTCTCTGAGGCCACAACGCTCTGCATCTCAACCACACTGTTCATCGGCCGCGCTGTCATCGGCCGCATCGAGCCCTGGGCTGCCTGTTCCCGGGCAACAGAAAGCTGTCGGCACCAACACAACAAATATCACGCTTGTGGATCTTTCCACCTCGGATGCGCGACTTCTCGCGTTCCCGCGCCTTCGCGGGCGCGCTGGCTGCTTGCAAGTACGTCGCATCCAGTCGTCCGAGTCTGGAACTCGCATACACCTGTCCCCTACGTCACTGAATCTAGATAATTGGATATTCGAAACTGACACGTCGCCCTTGATTTTTGCAGACAAACGTTTGAGACGCGGCGTTCCATTCTCATTTCCACTTCTCTTCAAGATTGCTAGGTAGGCATCGGCTTGGTTGTACCCTCTTACTCCCCTTCGTATCAACCCGTCATTTAGTGGCTTGCTCAAAAACCGAGACTAAGATAGACGTCATTTGTAGCGGAACCGATTAAAGTGCCCCAGATGACCGGATATATCACAGAGTGCATCTCCGAGAGCTGGTCAAAGCAGGTCGGTGACACGGTCGCCAGCATCGGAAATTCAAGGTTCGATATTTCACGGGACCCACAGACAATGACCGACTCCAATCGACGTTGCGGTCAACTCTCCAAAAGCTGGCAAAATTGTTAAGCAATTAGCAGAGGAAGAAACCATCACATTCAGTAAACACATATTCGTCCTCGACACGGACGCAAGCTCCGCAGGTAGGCAACTCTGAATACCATGTTCCTGTTCTAATAACCTCGTTCCACAGAAACTGCCGCTGGACCCCAAGGCATGCACGCTCTCGAGCACGCGAATACAGCCGTCGATCAGTCGGTTGAAACGCGCAAAGCGACCCCCCTCCACTACAAGCTCCGTATATATGTGTTTGGGACTGGTTCAGTTCGTGATAGCTCGAATAGTGGCGTCCTCGGAAGCCTGTTAGGCACGCGGATCGTCGACTTGCCTCAGGCTACCATGCCCGGCATACACGCAATCAAACACAAGCTCCTCGTTGTCAACGGACAGATTGGCGTTCGTCCGATATGGTCGTCGCGCTGACACACAACCATGGGTTGATGGATGGTCGGGAGGCAGTCACATCTTTGTTTAGTACACCTACTTACGTAGCCATGAAATGTGATATTACTCCCTGTGTGTGTATAGTCCGTGTTAAGGAAGACATGCCCCTGACCTCGTCAAAAACACCAATTGTTGGACCCTGGGCAGGAATGGTAGCGATAGGAATATTTTCCATTGAGTCCCTCATTGATCTATAGACAAAAGATGATGCTTTGCAATTTGGCGATGATTTCGACACGTCACCTACACTAAGAATCCTACTTGAGAGACATGGTCAATGTGATATACTATGGAACCTCGCTCAGCGGGATGCTTCACTCAGCGGGACACACACTCGCTGGTAAGAAAGGCGACATATAGCCAGCATTTTTGGTATACTACACTTATTATAAAGATATTATTTTGTTGTCCGCGCCCACTGGCCTCATACCCAGCATTCCCCATGCCCGGCAGTGCACATGAGGACTGAACTTAAGGCAACTGCAACAGAGGGGGTGCCTACGGCGGCTTCAATTAGTGTAATTGCCTTATAAGGACCTCATGGGGATGCCCTCAGCGCTTCCGTTGCCTCAGGGTGCTGTAATCGACCAAAATCATCCCGCAATTGTTCCTCAATGGCCCCTGTCAATCACCCCAAACTCAAGTTCGCGATGAAGGAGCCCTGAGAATCAATGCAATTCAGATTTTGACTCGATCGTAGGCCATATTCTGTCATAGGATGATGAGGCATTAGACAAGGCATCAGATGAGGGCCACTCAAACTGGTCAGGAAAGGGCTGTAACAGTGAATAATAGCCTCCTGTTTGGCTACCAATCTAAATATTTCTTTTTTTCCAGCTTGCGGTCCACCATCACACCATGTCCCGGTGAGTGAACAAGGCCTTAAACTTCGGGGCCATTTTTGAAGGGTGTATTGCTCGCGGCCACAGAGGTATGGTGCCTCATGAAATTTCTATCAATTCTTCTCTACTATGAACACAAATTTACAGACTTTTGACCAGTTCTGGCACCGCAAACGTTAAGTGTCCCGGTGGCCGTGTATCGACAGTATATAATATATACTGACGAAGGTGAAACGATTTCCTTGATAGGCTCGTTTGGCAGGGCGATGACCTCTAGGCGACTTTACACACACTGGGATGGGTCTGTGATCGGACTCAGATATCGCTCACTACTGGGGCCTTGTTGGCTTGGGAGTCGGCCCCACCACATGGCCACCCTTGAGCATGCGTGTTTTCGCGCTTGACAAGTTTCCAGGTGATACTCATCTCCTTACTCTGTATATTTTATTATCATCTCAAACAACGGAAAGCTGCATATGGTCGGTCTACATGTATTGCAACAGCCATATCAGTGATAAAGCCAATACCACACAAGCTAAATATCCAATTTAAAGGGCTCAGACAGAACAATCTTATCCATCGTAAAGCTCCCATTCGTCCCAACCAGCTCAAACATACTTCCGGACCAGAAGTCAGAAACCGTGAAGTGCTTCAAAGGAGACCCAAGCGATGCACGAAGAGTGACAATATCCTTGAGAATAGGTATCAGCTCTGGCTCCGCCGAGAGATTCTGATCCTCAATTCGTAAACTCTGCAATGAAGGACAGAGAAGCGCCAACGGCCGGCCCTCACCGCTCGCTTGTTTCAGTACAAGGATCGCATTTGCGTCCATTGGAAGAAAGGCCCTGAATGCGACCAGACCAAGGCGAGGGCTGATAATCAGGGTTTCAAGCAATGACAACGATCTAAGAATTGGGATCAGATCTAAATCAAACGGCCATCTCGTCATATGCAGAAGAGTCAATCCCGACAGATTTATATTCACTGCAATATGGTTCTCCCAAATTGTGCTGCAGTCTCGATATGAAAAATCTAAGGCCAGCTCATTAATCTGTGGAAGTTTGAAGGTGGCAAGCAAGTGGGGATCGTTTATATCCATCCTAGTGCAGAGAGGCATTTCTGTCTCTGTGCACATGCTTAGAGGAGCAATCAACAAATGAGATGACTCCAACCTGCACCTCTCGAGCTTGTGGAAGGTGTGACCAATCATAAATGAAGGATTAAGGCCCTCCACCACCAGAACCCTGAGGGCATTAAAAAGGGGCAAAACACAAGGCAATGATGTCGGCGGTGGCGGTCGATCCTGGACATATACCATGAGTTCCATGTGATCATTGGTGAAGAGAAATTCCAGGGCAGTATTGAAATAATAACCCCGCAAGTGAAGATATTCTGCCCCTTTTAAAGGTAACGCAACAACGCCTTCCCTTGGCAATGGTGTTGATATGGGAATGATGCCACACGGAACCGAAATACCCAGTATGAGGATCGAAATTCCTAAACCCTGTGATTTCTTCACTGGCTTGTCAATTGACCAGTACAGCTCTTGACCAACGCTCAGTTTGAGATTGTATGAGCGCCGTGATTCCTTCGGATTACGTGATGCCATAATGTCACCGAAGGCTATGATGAGTGCCTTTTTGTCTGGGCCCCTCAGCCATCTCCTGTACTGGAGATCAAGTGACTCCAATAATGGACAGAGTGGAGGAGCGGCCTGGCCTGGTGGACTAGCCATGTCAGAGGCACCATCAGCATTAAGTTCTCTGACAATGAATGCCTGGAAGAAAGTCGTGCTCAAAGCATTGGGGCGGGCAAGTCCCAGCCACAGCACTGTTAGGGCTGGTATAAGACTCAACATATAGGTCAACAACTGTTCACTGCATTCGACATCCAGCCGCAGCTCCGTCAGGCTCTTTGCTCCGGCAGCAACTACAGGGCATAGAGCTGCAAGGTGAGGATTCCCTCGCCAGACATTCCACTGCCCACATTTCACATCCAATACTCGGAGTGAAGGGAGATGGAATTGTGCAAGGGGATGAAGATCATTGGAGTGATATCGAAAATAGAAGCAAGACGGCATCGTGACAGGCTGGAGGGCCTGGATAAAGTCAGCCTGGCGTGGAAATTTGACATCGCAATGCTCAAGGGCAGGAAAAACATGGCCATCCATCCACTGGACAGAAACAGACATCAGATCCAAGAGTCGTAGGGTATCGGTAAGAGGAAGGCAGGTGTCTGGTGGATAGAATGGGAGGCAAAGGTTGCGGGCCTCAAAGATATTCAACCTGTGAAGGTGTGGAAGTATATCCACAGAGCTATCCATCCTCTTGGACAGCTGGACTTTAAGAGTCGTGAGGGAGTGGGTGATATGCAACCATGCGGGTTGCACAAGGTAGAGTACAGCAGCAGGGTCTTCAAAGTGAATTATAGTGAGATTGGGGGAGTCGCATCTGCTGATTGCAGGCATCAGTGACTCTAGGAACTCGGCAAAACCACAGGCCACCCTGATGGATTCAAGGTGTACCAAAGGCTGCAAGATCTGCAGGGCTTTGAATTCTTCACGAGGTGGAAGTGAAATGAGGGTAAGAGAGGACCACCTAGATGCTGCCTGGGCTGCGGCCATGAAGCACGCATGGAAGGTCTCAGGATTGAAATCGCTGCCATCTTTTTCATCGTTCATATCAATCCTTACATGCAAGCGCGACTTTCTGCCTTGTATAAATGCCTGGACGACTTCCTTCTGAGTGGCCTTTCTGATCATCAATTGAGAATGGATGCCTGGAGTTGAAAGTATAATGGCATGCCAGTGTCGGCACACAAGCATCAAGTCACGTCGATACTCCGACCCGTGTGGCGCTATGAGCAGAAATATTTCCTCGAGTATTTCCACTGGAATGAGGTCGGCTTGGCCAGGGCGCAGCAACGGAGGCGCCGGAGCAACAAACACACCCTGAGAAGGGGGCATCTCGAGGTACTGAGGACGGAGAAACACGATTTGACAAAGGCTACTTCGCGAGCACGGGGAGATGGCGAGAGTCAAAGAACGTTCAACAGCAGCTGGGACACATTCGTGCACCTCTGGTCGACCCTGTATGCATATGCACCATCCACGCCAAAGGCGCATGGCCCATCAGACGAATCTCTCCGAGTGGGCGATTTCACCCGATAAGGCTTCCGAGAAGAAGATCCCTTCTCGGATAAAGTTTGCAGCAGAGTGAATTGGGTATTTATCCGATCTGTGCCTGTCTCAAACATCGGCCATTCCATGAGTCTGGAATGATGGCAACTTGTGTGATTGGGCGGCTTATGGCTCGACCGGCTTTCATGAGATTCACAGCAGAGTCGCAGCAGAGCGGTGACCCCAATCGGCTCAATCGGCGTGTTCTTATTTCTTCATTCTCAAGACGGTCCAGAAGGAGTGAGCCGGAAGCGCCCACCGGCTATACATTCGATCTCACCTCCTGACAACTTCACTCGATCCCGGCGTGGGATGCTTCGTTTCCAAGAACCGTCTCGAATCAAATTCTCCCCACTTTCCACAGCTCCACAGAGCGGCGGGCTACCTCCGACAATCAGGAGTGGCCGTGGATTTCTCGGAGTGATCGGCACTCCTTACAAAGGAAACAGGTATAAAGCAAGCTGGAGCAGTGCTACAGCGAATACCATGAGACGAGTCCTGAGGGTGGGCGGAAACCACGCCTCGCACATTCTACCCGAAAGTGGTCAACACTATACCTCAATCCGCCTTGTCTTCGTGTACTTCAAGCCGCTGCCTCGCGCCATCTTAAACCCACCTTTTACGGACGGATTCATCGAGCGAAGACTCTGTCCAAATCTCGTTCAGAGAAAACCAGTCTCGATTTCACTATGGTACATTACAGTGCAAACGCTACGACCCGATTTCTCCTCGCTCTCTGCATCCTTCGCCAAGCACATGGTGAACAGGTGCGATTCGAGTTGAGGCTGTCATTTCCACCACGAGGCGGGATACTTCTGCGTGTCGAGGCGCGGCCAGTCTAGGGCCAATGGCCCAGAGGTGGACAGAGAAGGGGAGGGGTTGGTGAATGCTTGGATGACCGGCAGGACGCGAGTCTACCTGTAGTCGGCTTGGTAGTCCCCACATACGAATTCGCTGGTGTGGCTCCATCAGCCACATCCGTGGTGTACCACGCACTCGTTCGGCTTGCTTCTATTCTGCGTTTCCAACAACGAGAGACGTCTTGCCCATGTAGAGCGTTCAATCAATGAATACCACAACGACATTAACTACAAGGAGAGGTGGGGTGTATGGCGATCTCTTGATCGGAGTGAAGTCGGCGCGTTCAGAAGTGCGGTAATAGAATTTCACTGTGGCCTGGCAAATCGATTCCTGCAACGAGTGTTCATGAGCCTTCGTTCGCGTGTGCTAGTGTGTAGAGGGGTATAGGTTGGCGCTGGAGACGGGGACGGTCATGGGGCGAGTCCGATAAAGCAGGCGCACCTCGACGCAAAGGTGGGCATGAATGAGCGCGGCGATGAACGACTGAACCATAAGCGACGATGAGGTTTGGGTGCGAGGGGCGACGGCCTGCCGATCGACAGCACTATAGCCGATGTCGTTTATTAAGGATACAGTATTCACGGCGCACTGCGAGGCAGGAAGCAGAGGAATCCTTGGTGACTTGCAAATTTGTACGATCGAAGGGAGGCCGGTACGGGAAAAGCAGGGGCCACATGGAGTACAAAATGAACTAGAGACCGAGTTGAGCTGTAAGTGAGGAGACGAGCAGTGAGCACGAGCAGCAGAGTCAATGAGCATGACGGACCAGGACGAATATGCGCCTGGAGATATTTGATGGTCTTCTTCATCGTCCAAAATTTCCGTTGTTTTGGAGAGTATGCGCTAGGTGTAGGGCCCACGGTGGTGGTGGCTGTCGAAACGCGACGGAAGCGTCGGGAGTGGTATAGATGTGGCGAGTCGGCGGTGACCAAGGATTGGGATTCGGAAGAGAACATGATCCGAAGAATGGGCGCGAAATGGGTGCAGGGGCGATTCGTCCGTGGGTGTGAGTGCTACTCTCCACTGGAGATGACGAGGCTCTCAGAGGAAATTGACACTGATGTGGTGACTGATCGCTCCTCGTTCATCCTGCTGGTACACCGCCGTCGCGCGCAGCGTGGAATGAAGTTTGGCTGCGTATGGGTCTACCCCATCGACAACGACGATTAGGTCCTGACTAACGTCGGTTGTGTATCGCGATCCACGATCTCTTCACCAGAATGACGATCGCACATTCAGAAGCACAGCGACGAAAGCTTGAGTCGATTCCCGTGATTGGTATTAAGAGCGCTTGGTGCGCACCTGTTAGAGTGAAGACAGGGATCAGCGGGTCTCCTGCGGAGCGACGACGAGGGCTGCGGGGAATTCACCTACGAACATAACACTAGGATCGGTGCAAGACCAATGCGCGAGCGGTTATGGGAAGTGAGTGACACCCCCGGAACCTCTGATCGACGGTGTTGTGGCAAAAGTCGTCCGCTAAGAATGAAATATTCGGGGCGCATGCAAGAAGAGAGGGCTGTATTTCGGAGCGGCGAGTACGGTCGTTGGTGGGCATCTAGGTGCTGCATGGAGTGCGGAATAGGAGGATACAGATTCATTTGAGCTGTAAATGAAGCAAGAGACAGTGAGCACGAGATTCAACTCGCGTCGCACGATGAACTTAGGGACGGGGGACAGGATATGTACCTTTGGTCACGAGATGGGCGAACCATGGATCACATCACCGAGAAGAAAATATGCTCTGGTGATTTAGTGAGGGCGAGATGGTGCAGCTACGGTGGTCGAAAGCGAAAAAATTAATTCGCATTGCTGTCGGTGCAGGGTCCAAGTGCTAAGGTCCCTCTTAGCTTCTAACCAAACCCGAGCATTCGACCTTTCGACGAAATTCTAGTGTGCTGCGACTTTGTAGGCGGTTGGGCTCCCATTCGTGCTCCAATGCTGCTGCGCCACTGCACGCCAGAACCAAAATTCCGTCAACCTGAATTTCGGCGTTCAGGTGGCGTTTCACTTCACCTGCTGCGACTTGACTGTTCAGCATCTTACTTCTATGCCAGGCTCCCTAGCTGAACTGGTGCGATACGTGGGGCCAAAATATGACGAGGAACTTACGAGCTAGGGGGAGGTTAGGGGACGTGGTGTATATAGGAGACAGAATAGTTGGTGTTGGTCAGTGAGCATGGATTGTTATCCTTGGTTCGCCCCCTAATATTTAATTTAAATATAATGTAGAAAGGGATACATTCAGCGCAGGGACGATCAACTGGTGCTTAGACCGGCACTCTGCAATCTGAAGACAGTCTCTGAGGTGGCTACGCTCTGCATCTCAACCACACTGTTCATCGGCCGCGCTATCATCGGCCGCATCGAACCTTGGGCTGCTGTTCCCGGGCGACAGAAAGCTGTCGGTACTAACACAACAAGCATTACGCTTTGTGGCTCTTTCCACCTCTCATGCGCGACCTTTCGCGTTCCGCGCCTGTGCGCACGCACTGCCTACTTGCAAGTAAGTCGGATCCAGTCGTCCGAATCTGGAACTCGCATGCACCTGTCCCCTATGTCCCTACTAGTTTGTAGTCGGATATTCGAAACTGACACGTCGCTCTTGTTTCTTGCAGACAAACGTTTGAGACACGGTGTCCTATTCTTATTTCCACTTCTCTTCAAGATTCCCAGGTAAGCATCGATTCAGTTGTACCCCCTCCTACTACCCTTCGTGTGAACCTGTCATTTACTTGCTTGCTCAAAATCTGAGACTGAAATAGGCGTCATTTGTATGTAGTGGAAACGATTAAAGTGTTCCAAATGGCCGAACCCATCACAGTTGGCATCTCAAAGAGCTGATCAAAGCAAGTCAGTGACACGGCCGCCGCAGGTGAAGAGGTCGCCAGAATCGAAACCACAAGGTTCGATATTTCACGGGGCAGACACTGGCCGACGCCAAATCGACGATGCGGTCAACTCTCCAAAAGCTGGCCCATTTGTCGAGCTATTAGCAGAGGAAGAAACCATCACATTCAGTAAACCCTTATTCGTGCTCGACACGGACGCAAGCTCCGCAGGTGTGCAATTCCGAAGACCACTCTCCTATTTTACTAATTTCGTTCCAAGATACTGCCGCTAGACCCCAAGACATGCACGCTCTCGAGCACGCGAATAAAGCCCTCGATCAGGGTTGAAACACGCAAAGCGACCCCCCTCCACCACCATCTCCGTAGATATGTATGCGTGTGGGACTGATTCTGCTCGTGGTAGCTCGAATAGTGGCATCTTCGGTAGCCTGTTCGGCACGCCGATCGTCAACTTGCCTCAAGCTACCATGCCTGCATACACACTGTCAAAGACAAGTCCGTCGTTGTCATCGGACAGATTGTCCTTCGTCCGATATGGTCGTCGCGCTGACACACAACCATGGGTTGATGGGTGGTCGGGAGGCCGTCACGGTATTTGGTTAGTAAACCTACTTACGTACCCATGGATATGATATTTAATCCCTGTGTTTGTGAACAGTCCATGTTAAGGAATACATCGAGGTGCTCTTGACCTTGAAAATGCCACTTGCCGGACCCTGTGCAGTCATGTTGGCGATAGAAATATTCTTCATTGGGTCCCTCATTAATATATATATAGACAACTTGCGATTTGGCAAGAATTTCGACAGGTCGAGAGACGTAGGTAATACTGAAAGTGAAACGATTTTCTTGGTAGGCACGTTCGGCAAGGCGGTGATAACCTCGAGGCGACCTCGCACACGCTCGGACGGATCTGTGATGCCACCGGCACCGGGATCGAATCGCTACGTTGGCTTGGGAGACATGGTCACCCTTGAGCACGCGTGTTTTGCGCTTGACAAGCCTCCAGATGATACTCACCTGATTACTCCACATCTTTTATCGACATCTCAAACAACGGAAAACTGCATAAGGACCGGAGAGCGCTGTCTACATGTATTCCAACAGCCATGTCGTTGATGAAGCCAATACCATACTAGTTAAATGTCCAAACGAAACTGTTTAGGCCGATTAGGCAGAACAACCCTTTTCATAGCAAAGCTTCCATTTTTCCCAACCAACTCAAACCGCTTCCCATCCAGCTCAAACCGGTGCATATCCCACTTATACGCGGGTCTACGTATGGTCGAGATCCCATCAAACGTAAATTCCTTCAATGGAGAACCAAACTCTGCACGGAGAATGACAATATCCTTGAGAAGCGGTATCAGCTCTGGCTCCGCCGAGGGATCCTGACCCTCAATTCGTAAACTCTGCAATGAAGGACAGAGCAAGGCCAACGGCTGCGCATTTGCGTCCATTGGAAGAAAGGCCCTGAGTGAGACCAGACCAAGCCGAGAGCTGATAATCAGGGTTTCAAGCGATGGCACCGCTCTAAGAATTGGGATCAGATCTCCATCAAACGGCCATTCCATCATATGCAGAAGAGTCAACCCTGACAGATTTGCATTCACTGCAATACGTTTCTCCCAAATTGTGCTGCAGTCTGGATCTGAAAAATCGAAGGCCAGCTCATGAATTTGTGGAAGTTTGATGGTGGCAAGCACGTGGAGATCATCTATATCTAACCTAGTGCAGAGAGGCATTTCTGTCTCTGTGAACGGGCTTGGGGAGCGAATTTGATGAGGTGACTTCACCGCCCTGCACCTCTCAAGCTTGTGGAAGGTGTGACCAGTCAAAAATGAAAGGTTTATGGTCTCCACCACCAGGACCCTGAGGGCTTGAAAAAGGGGCAGAGCACAAGGCAATAATCTTGGCGGTGCCCAATGATGGTTCCAGTCATTGACCATCAGTTCCATGTGATCATTAATAAAGCGAAAGTCCAGAAATATCACACGGCCATCCCGCAAGTGAAGATATTCTGCCCCCTTTACAGGTAACGCAACAATAACGGAGTCCGGTAGCGATTCCATTGATATGGGAATCATGCCACATGGAGCCGAAATACCCAATATGAGGCCCGAATCTCTGAAATCCTGTGATTTCCTCACTGGCCCATCAATTGACCAGCGTGACTGAAGCGCTTGATCAACGCTCAGCTCGAGATTGAGTGACCACCGTGATTCCTTAATGCGACTGAGGGCTACAATGAGTGCCTTCTTGTCTGGGCCCCTCAGCCATTTCCTATAATTGAGATAAAGTGACCTCAATGATGGACAGAGCGGAGTAGTGGCCTGGCCGGGTGGCGCAACCATGTCAGAGCCACCATCAGCTAGAGGTTTTCTGATAATAAATGCCTGGAAGAAAATCGTGCTCAAAGCATTGGGGCGGGCAAGTCCCAGTGACAACGATTCCAGCCTTGGTACAAGGCTCAACATATGGACCAATAGCCGCTCACTGCATTCAACGTCCAGGCACAGGTTAGTCAGACTCGTTGCTCCGGCAGCAACTATAGGGCATAGAGCTGCCAGCTGGGGATTCCCGTTCCAGACATTCCACTGCCCACTTTTCACATCCAACTTTTGGAATGAAGGGAGATGAAATTGTGCGAGGGGGTGAAGATCATTGGCGTGGTATAGAAATTCAGAGCAAGATGGCATAGTAACAGGCTGGAGGGCCTGAATGATGTCTGCATCGCGTGGAAAATAGACATTGCACCGCTTAAGGGCAGGAAAGTCATGGCCAGCCATCCACTGGACAGAAACCGACTTCAAATGCAAGAAATGGAGGGTACGGGTAAGAGGAAGGCAGGCGTTTGGTGGATAGAATGGGAGGCAAAGGTTGCGGGCCTCGAAGTGCTGCAGGCTGTGAAGGTGCGGAAGTATATCCACCGGGTCACCCATCTTCTTGGACAGCTGGACCTTAAGAGTCGCGAGGGAGTGGGTGGCATGCAACCATGCGGGTTGCACAAGGTAGAGGACAGCAGCAGGTTCTTCGAGGTGAATTGTAGTGAGTTTGGGAGAGTCACATCTGCTGATTGCAGTCATGAGTGGCTCTATAAACTCGCCAAAACCACAGGTCAATCTTAAGGACTCAAGGTACTCCAAAGGCTGCAAGATCGGGAGGGTCTTGTATTCTCCGTGAGGTGGTGGTGAAATAAGGTCAAGCGAGGACCATCTAGGTGCTGCCTGGGCCGCGGCCATGAGGCACGCATGAAAGTTCTCAGGATTGAAATCGTTGCCATCTCTTTTATCGTTCATATTGACCCTTACGTCCAAGCGCGTCTTTCTACGTTGGACAAATGCGTTGACCACTTCCTTCTGAGTTGCCCTTCTGATCGTCAATCGATAGCTGATGCCTGGAATTGAAATCATAATGGCATGCCAGCGCCGGCACACAAGCATCAACTCCCCTCGCTGCCTTGACCGATACCACTCTTGAGGATAATACCACAGCATATCTTGCCATGCGAGCAGAAGGATTTCAGAGAGTATTTCCACTGGAATGAGGTTGACTTTGCTGGGCGGCGGCAACGGATGAGGGTCAGGGGGCAGGGGGGAAAAGATTTCCTCGAGTATTTCCTCTGGAATGAGGTCGGCGTTGCTGGGGGGCGGCGATGGATGAGGGTCAGAGGGCGAGGGCGGAAAGACCCTCTTGGACAGACGGCGGGACAGACGGCGGAACATGATTTGACGAGTGCTAGTTCGCGAGTACTGGGGAGGTGGCGAGAGTCAAAGAACATTCAACAGCAGCTGGGACACACTCGTGTACCTCTGGTCAAAGTGCCCCGCCATGCCAAAGGCGTGGCCCGTCGGACGAATGTCCCCGATCGGGCGATGTTCGCTTGATAAGGCTTCTGAGAAGATACCCTGTTGGATAGAGTTTGTCAGAGTGAATTGGATATTTTATACTTGCTGCGTACGCCGGCGATCTCCGCGAGTCTGGCGGCTAGTTGAGTGGAATGATGGCAAATTGTGATTGGGCGGCTTACGGGCCGACCGGCTTTCATGAGAGGCACAACAGAGCCGCAACAGAGCCGTGACCTCAACCAACGCTTCCGACTATACCTTCGGTCTCATCTCCCGAATCCGTACAATATCACTCCCGGCGGCGGACGCTTCGTCCAAAGCCTCTTTCCAAGTTTCCAGAACCGTCTCGAAGCAAATTCTCCCCACTCTCTGCATTCTTCGCAACGAGCACTGCGAGAACAAGCACGGTTACAGTCGGAGTCGGGATTAGGACTTCGGAGGGGAGTGATCGACAGTCCTTACAATGGAAATTCGCTGGTATGATAAGCCGTTCTTTTGCGCGTATGCGGTGTAAAGTGAGCTGGTGCAGAGCTCCAGCGAAACCCATGAGACGAGTCCCGAGGGTACGCCTCGCACATTCTACCCGAGAGTGGTCAACACACCTCCATCCGCCGTGTCTTCGGGTACTCCAAGCCGCTGCCTAGCGCTATCTTAGACCTCACCTTTTAAGGGATTCACCGACCGAAGACAAGAGAAGACCAGTCTCAATTTCACTACGGTACGTTACAGTGCAAACGCTACGCCCCGATTTCTCCTTACTCTCCGCATTCTTCGCAACAAGCACAAGGTGAACAGGTGCGATTCCAGTCGAGGCCGTGATTTCTGCAACGAGACGCGCTACTTACGCGTGTCGAGGTGCGGCTAGTCTAAGGCCAAGTATCCAGAGGTGGGAAGAGAAGGAGAGGGGGCATGGTGAACGCTTGGATAACTGGCAGGACGCGAGTCTACCTGTAGTCGGCTTGGTAGTCCCCACATACGAATTCGCTCGTGTGACTCCATCAGCTACCTCCGTGATGTACCACGCACTCGTTCGGCTCGCTCATACACACGTCTATTCTGCGTTTCCAACAGCGAGAGACGTCTTGCCCATGTAGAGCGCTCAATCAATGAATACCACGTCGATGATAGTAATGAGACACTGATTGTCAATGGCATTAACGAGAAGGAGGGGCGGGGGGTGTCTGATGATCTCTTGATCAGAGTGAACGGCGCGGTCAGGAGTGGGGTAAGAGAAACATGTGATTTCACTACGGCCTGGCAAATAGATTCCTGCAACTAGTGTTCATGAGCCTTCGTTCGCGAGTGCTATTGTGTAGAGGGACATAGGCTGGCGCTGGAGACGGGGACGGTCATGGGACGAGTCCGAGACAGTAGGCTCACCTCGACGCAAGGTAGACATGAATGAGCAAGGCGATGAACGACTGAACCGCAAGTGACGATGAGGTTTGGGTGCGAGGGGCGACGGCCCCAGACGGCCGATCGACAGTGCTGTGGCCAATGTGGTTTATTGAGGATACAGTATTCACGGCGCACTGCGAGGCAGGAATCGGAGGAATCCTTGGTGACTTGCAGTCGTGTACGATCGTAAGGAGGCCGGTACGGGACAAGCAGGAGCGACATGGAATACATAGAGACCGAGTTGAGCTGTAAGTGAGGAAACGAGCGGTGAGCACGAGCAGCACAGTCAATGAGCATGACAGACTGGGGACGAATGTGAACCTGGAGATATTTGTTGGTCTCCTTCACCCTCCAAAATATGTGTCATTTCGGAGAGTATGCGCTTGGTGTATGGCCCATGGTGGTGATGGCTACCCGAAAAGCGACGGACACGTCTGGAATGGCATTGATGTGGCGAGTCAGTGGTGACCAAGGATCGGGATTCGGAAGAGTGCAAGCTTCGAAGAATGGAAATGGGTGCAGGGCGATTAGTCCGTGGATGTGAGTGCTACTCTCTACTGAAGGCGACGAGGCACGGTAGTCCTCACAGAAGAAATTGACACTGCTGTGGTGACCTACCGCCCCTCGTTCATCCTGCTGGTACACCGCCGTCTCCCACAGCGTGGAATGAAGTTTGGCTGCGCATGGGCCCGCCCCATCGACAACACCGATGAGGTCCTGACCAACGTTGGCTGTCACCGGTGTATCGCGATCCACGCCCTCTTCACCGGAATGACGATCGCACATCCAGAAGCACAGCGACGAAAGCTTGGGTTCATTGCCGATGTGCGAGTCGATTCCCGTGATTGGTGTCAAGAGCCCTTGGTGCGCACTTGTTAGAGTGAAGACAGGTATCAGCGGGCTGCGGAGCGATGATGGACGACGAGGACTGCGGGGAATTCACCTACGAACATAGCACGAGGATCGGTGCAAGATCAATGCGTGAGCGGCTATGCGAAGTGAGTGACACCCCCGGAAGCTCTGATCGACGGTGTTGTGGCAAAGTCGTCCGCTAAGAATGAAATATTCGTGGCGCAGCGTAAGAGGAGAGGACCGTATTTCGGAGCAGAGAGCGCGGTCGTCGGTGAACACCTAGGAGCTGCATGGGGTGCGGAATAGGAGGATACAGGTTCACTTGAACTGTAAATGAAGCAAGAGACAGTGAGCACGAGATTCAACTCGCGCGAGGAACCTAGGGACGGGGAAGGGATGGGCCAACATGGAGCATATCACCAAGAAGGAAATATGCTCTGGTGATTTAGTGAGGACGAGGTGGTGCAAGCCATGGTGATCGAAAGCGAAAAAAAAAATCGCAGTGTTTTTGGTGTAGGGTCCAAGTGCTAAGGTCCCTCTTAGCTTCTAGCCAAGCCTGAGCATTCGACCTTTCGACGAGATTCTAGTGTGCTGCGACTTCGTAGGCGGTTGGGCTCCCATTCGTGCTCCAAAGCTGCTGCGCCAATGCACGCCCGCACTTGAGTTCCATCAAACCTGAATTCCAGCGTTCAGTTGGCTTTTCACTTCATCTGCTGCGACTTAACTGTTCAACATCTTACATCTATGCCGGGCTCCCTGGCTGAACTGGTCCGATACGTGACAGAATATGACCAGGAATTCCACTCACGGTCTTCGTTTGTCCGTCGACGAACCGCAAGGTACCGGCTTGGAGTGGGACGAAAGCGGTTTCCGCTCCTGATACTCAATTTGCTGAAAGGGCGACTTCGTCAAGCCCCGTTCAAAGATCCACCTTTCTCGACACTATAAATGACTGCCGACACTACGGCACATAACGACAACTTACATTACTATTTCCGCACTCTGCATCCTCCGCAACGAGCACTATGTAAACGAGCACCGTTCATCACGGAGCCTGGGCAAGTCTGGGTGGCCGAGGAGCGCTTGGTGGGCACATGGGGCGACCGGGGTCATCTAGAATTTTCCATTCGGTCCGCGATTCTGTGTCGCGGTGGTCACCTAGTATATCAGGTCTCTATCCGTATATTGTATATCTTTACCGGGGCCCACCATACACGATGCTTTGCTCGTCTTATCGCTCGCGAAACTTCAACAATCGGAAAACCCAAAGACACCTCCCTTTCACCACCAGAGGGGGAAACAGAATCGCCACTCCCACCAAAGACTGTTGAAACCTACCCCAACACAAACGCTCAGACCAAAGGAATCGAATCCCAAATACACGCCGCTTCCTGCTGCTCCAGGTAGCAGGAATGAAACGCATGCGAAGATGAATCGCGTGTGCCTGAATTAATCGCAAAACATCGCAGTACCGCTCACAACCTTCAGCGAGATCGACATGTCCTCGCTCATAGTGATGCGGGCGAAGTCCAAGGTCTAAATCCTGAAGGAGCACAACACCAAACTCCGCATTTACTCGCGCCGAGCTCAAGGAGATCCCCATAGTGAACGCGAGGATTGACGGTGACTCGATTGTCTATCCCGATTATGTCGATTTGAGCGTCGCCGTTGCGACACCCAAACGCTTCGTCATGCCTGTGCTGAGGAATGGGGAGCCGATGGGATACCTGGATATTGAGAAGGAATCGCGGAATTCGGAAAGGAGGCGCGCGATGGCAAATGGACAATTGAAGACATGGCGGGTGGTACTTTCACCATGTTTGTTTTGAGTATTTTCCCTATGTGTAAGACTGGTGCGGTTTGTGGCGACTCCGGTGATGTACACTGGTGTCCTCTAGCTCTGTTTTGTCACCTATGCCTATCTACTTGGCCCCCCCTTGTGGAGTCAAACTTCAATATAATGGGTAATTTTCATATAGGTGACGTCTGGTATACACAATTTCTTGTACCACCGCTCCTATTGATTCCTCAAACAATGAAAACCTGCGCGAGCACGAGGGAGCACAATTGACATGTACTTCAACATCCGTTGTTGTAATAAGAGCAATACAACGCAAGTTAGACGTCTAATTTAAATCCGAACCCCTTCTCAGGCTTCTTGTCCAGAACAAACTCTTTCATAGTAAAGGTTCCATCCTTCCCTATTAGCTCGACCTTGCTTCCAACCATGGACCCACGCATGGTCCAGATTCCGAAAAAAGTGAAGCTCTTCAAGGGAGAGCCACACTTTGCACGAAGAAAGACGACATCCATGAGAGTAACATCAAGCTCTGCCTGCGCCAAGGTATCTCTACCCTTCCACTCCTCGATCTGTAAATCCTGCAACCTAGGACAGAGAAGGGCTAAACTCCCCCCCTCACCACTCATTTGTTTCAACCCAGAAGCCCCATTTGCATCCATTGGAAGAAGGGCCCTCAATGAGACCACACTTCGCCGAGAGCTGATAATCAAGGTTTCAAGCGATGATAATGATCTAAGAATTGGGATTAGATCTCCATCAAACGGCTCTTTTTTTATATGCAGAAATGTCAATCCTGACAGATTTGCATTCACCGCAATATTTTTCTCCCAAATTGTACTGCAGTCTGGATGTGAAAAGTTCAAGGCGACCTCGTAGATCTGTGGAAGCTTGAAGGTGGCAAGCAAGTGGGGATCATCTATATCTATTCTGGTGCAGACAGGCATCTCTGTCCTTGTGAACAGACTCGGAGGGGGAACAAAGTGATTACGTGAATCCACCACCCTACATCTCTCGAGCTTGGGGAAGGTGTGACCGGCCAAAAATAGAGGGTTCGTGTCTTCCACTACCAGGACCCTGAGTGCATAAAAAAGGGGCAAAGCACAAGGTAATGGAGTTGGAAGTGATAGTCGGTGATAGTCATATACCATCAGTTCCATGTGATCATGAGTAAAGAGAAATTCCAAGGAAGAGATAAAGTAAGGATGCCGCAAGTAAAGATATTCCGCCTCCTTTAAAGGTAGTGCAACAACGCCATTCCGTGTCAATGTCGTTGATACAGGAATTATGCCATGTGGAACCGAAATACCAAGTATAAGTCCCGCATGTCCTAAACCCTGGGATTTTGTCACTGGCTTATCAATTGACCAGTTCGACTCCTCAAGTGTTTCATCAAAGCTCAGCTCGAGCTCGAATGAGTTGTGTATGTTCGAATTCCGTGATGCCATAATGTCACCAAAGGCTACGATAAGTGCCCTGTCGTCTGGGCCCCTCAGCCATCTCCTGTAATGGAGATCAAGTGAGTCCAATGATGGACAGAGTGGAGCAATGGCCTGGCTTGGTGGCCCAACCACGTCGGAGGCGCCATCAGCACTAGGTTCTCTGACAATAAATTCCTGGAAGAACGTCGTGCTCAAAGCATTAGGACGGGCAACTCCCAGCCACAAATGTTTCAAGACTGGTACAAGGTTCAACATATGGACCAACAACTGCTCACTGCATTCAACATCCAAGCGCAGCTCAGTAAGGCTCTTTGCTCCGGCAGAAAATACAGGGCATAGAGCTGCAAGCTGAGGATTCCCTCGCCAGACATTCCACTGCCCACTTTTCACATCTAACATTTTGAGCGAAGGGAGATGAAAGTGTGCAAAGGGGTGAAGATCATTGGAATGATATAGAAAGTAGGAGCAAGACGGCATAGTCACGGGCTGGAGGGCCTGGATAATGTCAGCATTGTGTGGAAAGTTGACTTCGCATTCCTCAAGGGCAGGGAAAACATGGCCAGCCATCCACTGGACAGAAACGGACCTCAGATACAAGAAACGGAGGGTACGGGAAAGAGAAAGGGTGGTGTCTGGTGGATAGAATGGGAGGCAAAGGTTGCGGGCATCAAAGTGCTCCAGTCTGTGAAGGTGTGGGAGGATATTCACAGGGCTACTCATCTTCTTGGACAGCTGGATATTCAGAGTCGTGAGGCCGTGGGTGATATGTAGACCCACAGGCTGAACAAGGTAGAGTACAGCAGCAGGATCTTCAAGCCGCATTGCAGTGAGTTTGGGAGAGGCACCTCTGCTGATTGCAATCATGAGTGCCTTGCCGAACTCGCCAAAATCACATGCCAAGTCGAAGGATTCAAGGTGCGTCAAAAGCGGCAGGATCTGGAGGGCCTTGTATTCTCCATGAGGTGGAGGTGAAACGAGGGTAAGAGAGGACCATCTAGATGCTACCTGGGATGCGGCCGCGAAGCATGCATGAAAGTTCTCAGCATTGAAATCGCTGCCATCCTGTTCATCATTTATATCAACCCTCACATGCAAGCGCGACTTTCTCCCTTGTATAAATGCCTGGACCACTTCTTTCTGAGTTGCCCTTCTGATCGTCAATTGAGCATGGATGCCAGGAGTTGAAAGTATAATGGCATGCCAGCGTCGGCACACAAGCACCAAGTCCCTTCTGTATCCTGAAGAGTCTTGCACTATGAGCAGAAAGATTTCAGAGAGTATCTCCACTGGAATGAGGTCGGCTTTGGCGGGGAGCAACAGACCGACCTCTGACGGGGACTGGCCCGAGTCCCACCAGTCCGAGTCCGAGTCCAAGTCCAAGTCCCAGTCCCAGTCCATCACTTGACAAAGGCTACTTCGTGACCACTGGGGGGTGGCGAGAGTCAAAGAACGTTCAACCGCAGCAGTGCACCGCTGGTTGACCCAGTGCGTGCATAGCTTGTCAAACAAATGTCTCTGAGCGGGTAATTTCACTCGATAGGGCGCCCGAGAAGGTACCCTGTCAAATAGAGTGTGCTGAGTCAACCAGCCCGACTCACCCGCTGGCGAATGAGCAGCCTAGCCTGACGCTCTCTTACTCTGAACTGGCTGGTGGGGAGAAAAGGTTTCTGTGTGTGTGGAATTAACCAGCCTGGACCTTTTTCGAGTCTGGTTGGCTCGTTCGGCCACAATCGCAGATGCGAACGAACGAGGGATGCCGACTTGTGATTGGAAAATTCCAGCACACGGCGAATCAAAGTCACAACAACCGATGTGTGATCTCAGCCGCTTTGGATCACCAGATGGCTTTGGCCAGAGGGCTAGATACCAGCCTCAGACAATCTCACCGAAAACCCGCCTTCGTTTAAAACCCCGCTCAAGGCACTGCCTGTCTCGAAATCTGTACACTACAAACGAATGCCGACGCTAGGACTCGAATTCTTCCCGTTCTCTGCACCCTTCGCAAAGAGCCCTACGTGAGCAATTGCGCGCAATACGCTAGAGTGGGGGCTGGGTTTCTACAGAGCGGCGTTACTCCCGTGATTTGGGCGTGACGGCTCTGGTGGCAAAGGATTCGGACGACGACGTGTGGGTGCAGTGAGAAGTGTTCTTGTGGGCGAGTGCTTGGATCATCCACTAGTCTGGGTCATGTGCGCATCTCTATAGGTCTTGCAAGGAAATTTTACTGGCATCGGGGAGCTGTTCTTTCGCGCATAATAGGTATAAGAGGGCCTCATGTAGGACGAGTCAGAGGGCAAGCCGGCGCAAGGGAACATGAATATAATATGAGGATCGATGCAACACCAACATATGAGTGACTATAGAACCACTCCATTAACATTATACCTTAATACACCCTGTCTTCTCGGACTACAAGGTGCAGCCACCAGTTATCCTAGATCTCACTTTCAAAGGGTTTCATTGCATCGAGTGAAGCCTGTGTCCAAACCTCGCTCAGAAGGGACCAGACTTGAATTCACTACGGTACAGAACACTGCAGTCGCTACGACCCGGTTCCTCCCCGTTCCCTGCTTCCTCCGCATGCAACAGGCATGAGGTCAAAAGGTGCAATAAGTCACCCTTGGGAATGCGTGCTTTCGCACTTAACAATCTTCCAGGTGATACACGCCTGCCTACTCCATAGCTTTTATTGACCTCACAATTAACGCAAAACTGCATATGGACGGAAGGGCGGTATCTGCATGTATTCCAACAGCCATATCGGTGATAAAGCCAATTCCAGACAAGCTAAATATCCAATTCAAATTCCTTAGCCTCCTCAGGCAGAACAATCTTTTCCATGGTAAAGCTCCCATTCGTCCCAACCAGCTGAACCAGGCTTCCAGTCTCGGACCACCACTCAGGAAACTTAGAGAACGTGAATTCCTTCAAAGGAGAACCAAATTCTGCACGGAGAATGATGATATCCTTGAGAAGTGGTATCAGCTCTGGCGTCGGCGAGGGATCCTCACGCTCTATTCGTAAACTCTGCAACGAAGGACAGAGAACGGCCAACGGCAGCCCCTCACCGCTCGCATGTTTCAGTACAAGGCTCGCATTTGCGTCCATTGGAAGAAAGGCCCTGAATGGGACCAGACCAAGCGGAGAGCTGATAATCAGGGTTTCAAGCATTGGCAACGATCTAAGAATTGGGACCAGATCTCCATCAGACGGCCATTTTTTCAT
>Ga0307515_10006123_pt1 | contig 24189 bp, 4 predicted proteins | sample 17_EM_MG_FD_194513 | JGI IMG/M metagenome (GOLD analysis project Ga0307515, IMG submission 194513) | Populus trichocarpa ectomycorrhiza microbial communities from riparian zone in the Pacific Northwest, United States - 17_EM | ecosystem: Host-associated > Plants > Roots > Unclassified | place... | reverse complement strand
ACCAGGTCCTGTCTGCACGCTGTACAACGTCTCTACGTTGGCTCTAGATCTAAACTTCGAAGACCAGGTTTGTAGCCGTCACCACGTACAGGTGCAGAGTCCGATTTTGACGGCCTATAGAATTTATTATTAAACTAGGTTATATTAGTATAGACCTAAAAAAGATTAAAGCTATAGTAAGTTAGTAAGAACCGGAAAATGTAATATAGTTAAGGTTATTCTTAGGGTTTTATAACTACTATAGGAGGTTTATAGCATAGTAGTTAAAGAATATTAAACCTTTTACCAGACTTATAAAGAAAGAGAAACTATAGGCATAGGGAGATAAATAAAAAGAGCTATTTAAGAAACTTAAGAAGTTATTTACCTAGGAACTAATTCTTAAAATTTATTAACTAGGATTAGATACGGTTATAGAAACGGATATATTAAACTTTATACTAGGAGTATATTTACTATAGAAGTATAAGAATATCTAGTATCTAGTATTATACTATAGTCGGAAGATAATACTACTAGAGTTAAACTATAACATATATAATAAGGAGTTATTAGGTATAGTTATAGTACTTAAAAAATAGAGAGCATTCTTATAAGACGTAAAGAAACTATTTATAGTTAAGATAAATTATAAAAACCTAATAGGGTTCCTAATAATAAAAGAACTTAATTATAGATAAGTTAAATAGGTAGAGATGCTTATAGAATATTATTTTAAGATTTAGTATACTAAAGGGACTAAAAATATAAGAGTAGACGCGCTAAGTAAAAAGGCTAAATAATAAAATAATAAGAAACTATTAGAAGCAATACTACGCAAAGATAGTGACGGATTAATTAGATATAATTACCCTAAGCTAGTAGCAACTTAAGAGGATAAAGAACTAAAAAGAGTCTATAAGACACTAGAGAGCTTTTAGGTATAAAAAATTCTAAAAGCATAGCTAAAAGATCTATAGATAGATATATACAAAAACTAAGAAGTAAAGTTTATCCTAAAGAGCATAGTAGAGTATTTTATGGAAGATTTCTATAAGGGAATAACTTAAGGACATAATAGAGCAATAGGCTTAGTGTTAAGACTTTAAAAAGAATATATTATTAATAGAATTTAGGGTATAGCTAGAAAAGTAATAAAAGAATATTTAAATTGCTAAAGGAATAAACTAATAAGGTATAAGCTATATAGAAGGCTACAACCTATTAAAATACTAGAGAGACTATAGGAGGTTATATTATAGGACTTTATTATTAAGTTACTAAAGTTAAGAGATTCTATTACTAAATAGGAATATAATGTAATTTTAGTAATAGTAAATAAGTTAACTAAATAGGGCTACTTTATAGTATATATAGAAGAAATCTTAGTAGAAGATATTGCTAGAATCTATATTAAAGAAGTGTTTATAAGATATAGGGTACTAAGTAAGATTATATTAGACAGAGATTTAAGATTTATAGTAGTATTTTAGGAGGTATTCTTAGCGGAATAAGGAGTTTGCGTAGTAATATTAATAGTGTATTATCCGCAGACGGACGGATAAATAAAAAGATTAAATTAGACACTAGAGCAGTATTTAAGGTACTATATTAATTATATACAGAATAATTAGGTATCGTTATTACTAGTTATATAGTTTATATATAATATAACACTATAAGAAGGAATAGGTATATTACTATTTAAGGCAAATTATAGATATTGTTACAGAGTGAGCATAAGTGGTGATAATATATAACGAAGTAGATATTATTAAGCTATGTATATAAACTGTGTAATAAGGTTAAGACGTTGCGTAAGGAGAGAAGGTAGGGAAACAGGAAGAAAGGGTATATATCGTTAGCTTAGTTACTTAGTTAATACGTATATAAAGTAGAATAGGATTTAGGTGGTGGTCCTGGCAGAACTTAGCAGGATTTAGTAGAACTTAGTGGAATATAGCAGAATATAGCAGATTACTATTAGATTACCGCAAATTGCCGTCTCGTGGTTAGTCTCTAGTTGCTAAGTTAGTGGAAATAGGTAGACGTATATAAGGTGTTACGGGGGTATCCCGTAACAGTACCCCCTCTTTAAACTTAAACTTCTGTAAGATGGGGCTGTAGTAGTTCTAAATAGAGTTTATAAAAGTCTTCTGCGGCTTATATAAGTCCTATAGAGTTAATAGGTTCCTATAAGGGCTTAGTAAAGCCTCTCTATTTTATAAGATACATATATTAACATTTCCGTTTATTATACTTAATGTCATTAATTCTTTTAATAAAGTACTCGTTCTTACCATCCACTTTAACTAGTAGGGGAGGGTCTTATATCTGTCTGGGTAGGGCGTCTAATACGGGAGTAGTGGGGTAGAGGACTGACGTATAGAATATAGGGTGGATTTTAACCGTATTAGAGAGCTTTAGTTAGTAGGCGTAGAAGGAGATAACCTTTTTAACCTTATAAGGGCCAGCGTTCTTCTAATTAAGCTTCTTAACAGGTCGTTTTATATTTATATTTCTTATATCTAGCCAGATAAAGTTACCAATTTAGTAGGCTAGTGCTAGGGTTTATTTCTTATTCGTTGCGGCTTTATAGACAGATTAAGCCTATATTATTTTATTAGTAAGGAACTGTTATAGTTCCTCTATCTTCTTTACAAATTTATTTGCTTCTATAACTTGCAAGGCGTAATAAGTAGGGCGAGGAATATTACTAAAGGGTTTGAAACCTATTTGTAGATACTAGCTATAGTTAGCTAGAAACGGGGAGACCTTTATAGTTTCCAAAACGGAATTATTTATAGTAAACTCGGCGAATGCAAGCCAGTTAATCCAGTTATCTTATAAGTACGACGTGTATATCTAAATGTACTATTCCATTATAGCGTTTACACGTTCTATTTAACTATCCGTTTCTAGGTAGTATGCCGTAAATAATAGTACTTTAATACGGAGTTGGGTAGTTAGTTCTTTCCAAAATATAAAGATAAACTAGCTACCTTTATTAGAGATAATCGTTTTAGGGAGTTTATGGAGTTTCTATACGTAGTCCAGGAACAGTTAGGCGACGGTAAGTATTAATATGTTGGGGTAGGCGATTAAGTATCTTATCTTAGATAGTTGGTCTATAACTACTATAATATTTGTGCAGCCCTTACTTATAAGGAGGTTAATAATAAAGTTAATTAAGACGTCCTTTTATCTTCGGTCTGGAATAGGTAGTAGTTTTAGAAGGCCGTTGTATATCTCGTGCGAAGCTTTGGCTTGTTGGCAGACGTGATAGCTAGAGACGTACCTTCGTGTCGTGTTATATATGTTCGGCCAGTAGTACTCCCATTAGAGTAACTCTAGGGTTTTTCTTTGGCTTAGGTAGCCGGCTACTAGTAGGTTATATACGTGTTTAAAAAGCTTAAGCTTAAGTTTATTGTGATTAGGGATAACTAGACGGTTTTAGTAATATAAGCGGTTTCTATAAGCTTTATATTTACTTAGAGAGATCTTCTTAGAGCGTCTAATGCTATCTTAAATTAGCTTAAGCGTCTCTTAGATAAACTCGTTATTTGGGTATTTATTAGTTATAATCTGTTTAATTAATTAATTAGTTATTTTAAGGACTTATACCATAAGATCTTTAGTAGGAGGGTTAAATAGTTTGGGGCGAAGTAGGGTCTAATTTTAGTAAGAACGTGCCTCTTTTAGTGCTAGCGCGTCTTGCGAGTATTGGGTTAGGGCATTAGGCTTCTGGCCTTAAATACCTAGGCGGTACGTAATTAAGAATTGGAAATAAGATAGGTATTCTAACCAACGGGCCTAACGGTGGCTTAGCTGTTTTGTGGTTGTGAAGTACTGTAGGTTCTTATAATTGCTAAGGACCTTAATTAGGAATCCAGCGCCTTCTAGTTCGGGTCGCTATTACTTAAAGTATCTAATAATAGCTAGCAGTTCCTTATTGTAGATCTTGTAGTTATATTTAGCTAGGCTTAGTTATTTTAAGTAGTATACTATGGGGTGCAATACTCCCTCTTTGTTATATTAAGATAGGATGCCTCTAGTGACGTAGTTGGATAAGTTAGCTTCTATAACACTTATTTGGTTTAGGTTAAAGTGTTAGAGTACGGGCGCGGTAGTAAATATAACCTTTAGATAAGTAAAGGCCTTTTTACATTCCTTATTAAAGATAAAGGCTTTATCCTTTTAGGTTAAAGCTATAAGGGGTAAAACTAGGGCGAAGAAGTTGTTAATAAACCGTTAGTAGAAATTGGCAAATCCTATAAAGGCTCTTACGTCCTTAACGTTCTTGGGTTCTTGCTAGTTTATAATTGCTTTAATTTTCTTTGGGTCTATTTATATGCCGTCTATAGAAATAAGAAGCCTAAGGTATAGGACTTCTGTCTTATAAAACTCGTATTTATCTATATCTAATTGTAGACTAGCTCCGTGTAGGGCTTATAGGATAAGGTTAACGTGTTTCCGATGTTTAGTTAGGTTATTACTGTATATTAAGATATTGTTAATATAAGCAGTACAGAAGATGTCTAGGTAGGGGCGTAGGGTGTTATTTATGTAATGTTAAAACGAGCTCGGAGCATTTGCGAGGCTAAATAGCGTTACTAAGTATTTAAATAATCTATACTGAGTACGAAATGCGGTAAGCTATTTATCTCCCTTTGCTATATGGAGGCGGTTAAATATAGAGATAATATTAAGCTTCGTATAGTAGCGAGCCTTGCTTAGTTGGTTTAGCGTCTCTTATATTAATAGGATTGGATATTAGTTCTTAATAGTAACGGCGTTAAGGGCTTGGTAATCTATGTAGAAGTATAGACCGTTGTTAGGTTTCTTAACGAAGATTACTAGTATGGCTATAGGTAAAGAGCTTGCTCTAATAAATCCTTTACTTAGGTTTTTGTCTAGATACTTTTATAGCACTTAGAGTTTGTTTTAGGACATTCCGTATAGGGGTCTAAATCTGGGCTGCTTTCCTTCTTTGAGTATAATCTTGTGGTCGTATAGTTAGTGTTCTAGTAGCTTATTGGCTTTCTTTTATAAGAATATATTTAAGCGGTAATGGTACTCTGCTAGTACCTTTGTAATAGGGTTAGTGTACTTCTTTAGTGCTAAGGCTTTCTTAATATCAGCTATCGTAATAGCGAAAATCGTATATTTAGGCTTTTTAGTAAGCTGAGCTAGTAGAGTAGCTTTAATTATGCGGATATCTAGGGTGTTGAGCTCTCTTAGATCGTCTATAGTCTCTTATATAGTTTCTTATTTAGGTTTGGGTTTAGTATTAGGTATAGAGTTAGTATTAGATTTAGGTTTAGGTTCTTTAAATATTCTTTTTATTATAGGGTACTAGTTCTTCTAGTACTCTTATATACTAAGCTTAAGCTTTTACTTAGTTTAGGGTAGTGTAGTAGTTGGGGTTGGTTTATGGGGTTCGGTGGGATTTCCAAATCTTTAGTGGATATTAGTGGAAATCTTATATTAGTGGAATTTGGTGGAATTCTTAGGTTAGTAGAATCTAGTGGATTTCTTAGGCGTGGGGTGGACATTGGTAGAAATCTTAGGCTAGTAGATCTTAGTGGATTTCCTAGGTTTTAGTTTGGGGTTAGGGCAGTAAGTTATAAGGCACTTTTACTTATAACAGGAGGCGGTAAATAGAAGCTTAAGGTTATCCTAGTTAATAGTCACCTTATATAGCTTTATTTAAGGTTATTTAAAGATTACTAGGTAACCTAAGGTGGTAATAAAAAGCTTAATTAGTTCATTATGGTTTAGGTATTAGAGTCTTAGGGCTGCCATATAGGTAATACGGCCTAAGATGGTGCGTTTGCCGTTAAATCTAAATATATTAATATGCTAGTTAAGGGGGGTTAGGGTAAAACCATTATCTTATATAAAGATCTTATTAATAAATCCTATGCTACTAGCTCCTGTATTAATTAGGATTTAAGTATTAGCCTATTAACTATTCTGCTAAAGATGGTAGTTAATAGTTATGCTACGGTCTTAAGAGTCGGAGTTTGTGATATTAAATGCGTTTAATGAGATCCTAAGGCAGAGCCGTCCTAGAGAGTGACTTAGCTCTAAGATCTTTCTTTTAGAGGTAATTAGGGTGGGGTTCTTATAGAGTGTTGGTTAGAGCTTTGTTTTTATAAATAGTGCTTGCTAAATATAGGGCTGGAACTAAATAAAGATTGGGGACGGTAACTGGAAGATTAATATGGTGAACGGCTATTAGTATTAGCCGTTTATAAATTATTTTGGTGCGTAGGTAGGGGGATAAGGTAGTATTTTAAGATATAATCCTTCCTTCCGCATTTAAAGCAGAGGCCTAGCTTAATATATCTTTCTTATTTAGGGGACCCTAGTGGGGCGTACTCTAGGGTTTTAGTATTAATATCCATAGCGTTAGGGTGCTTAGGCTAAAATAACTTAGTAGACATTTGCGGGGCTATTGTATTATATTAAGGGGCATATTTTGGTGTTAGGCGTAGTATATTATTATACCGTTTATTAATGACGTTTACGCAGGCGTTAAGGGCTCCCGGTAGGTCTACGCCTATTAGGGAGGTTTTTAGTTTAGGGCTTAGAGATTTAATGAGGCTGTTAATTAGTGTGGAGTTATTCCAGCCTATTTCCCTTGCGTAACGGTTAAATTTGGAGAAGTATACTAGGAAACTTTTCGTTCCTTAAGCTATATAGTTTATCTTTCTCTAGGTAGTAGCTTAGCGGTTTAGGTTACTATATAAGGCTTTGAGAAGTATAACTAGGCTTTATACTAAGGTTGGCTAAAGAGGTTTAATAAGGTTAGCTACCTCTCCTCCTAGTTGACTTAGGGCGTAACAGAGTTAGTTAGCTTTAGTTAGGTAACGGTTGGCGTTACTAGTTAGCTTATTTTTTTTAGCTAGCTTAGGAATAATTAGAGCTTTTATTGTTTACTAGTAAATACTAGGGGGTTAGGTAACTGCTCGGATTATTATAGTGCGGTAGTTGGTTTAGGATAAATAGCTACTATAGGTTTAAGACTCGCGTTTCGCGTATTTAACTCTAGAGATAGTATTTGGTCTTAGGGTTCTAGTGTAGGCATCTTAAGGGTACGGACTTCTTTTTAGAGGGCTTCTATTGTTTTCTAATACCGTACTTCTTATTCGGCTTATTATTAAGTTAGGGTAACTTGTTATTGTTTAAGGGCCTCTATAAAGGACTTCTATATACTTACTATTTGTTTTTAGAGGATAGATATAATATCGGCGGCCGTCACGGGGGCTTTAGGTGCGTTTTTCATTTTAGGTAGTAGTGTAAGTAGTTAACGTAACGTAGTGTTATAGAGTAAGTATAAGTGGTAATAATATATAACGAAGTAGATATTATTAAGCTATATATATAAACTGTATAATAAGGTTAAGATATTGCGTAAGGAGAAAAGGTAGGGAAACGGGAAGAAAGGGTATATATCGTTAGCTTAGTTGCTTAGTTAATACGTGCATGGAGCAGAATAGGATTTAGGTGGTAGTCCTAGCAGAACTTAGTAGGATTTAGTGGAACTTAGCGGAATATGGTAGAATATAGCAGATTACCATCAGATTGCCGCAAATTGCCGTCTTGTGGTTAGTCTCTAGTTGCTAAGTTGGTGGAAACAGGTGGACGTGTATAAGATGTTACGGGGGTGTCCCGTGACAGATATAAGCTAAGAATATTATTATTACTATAATAAGTAAAGAAAATAAGTAGTATAGCTAAAGAAAGAATAAAAATACAAATAAAACATTATATAGACCTTATAGAATTAGTAAAAAAGGTATAAGAAAAAATAAAAAAGTATTATAACGCTAAGAGATCTAAGGGACTAAATCTTAAGAAGGGAGATAAAGTATAGCTACTATATAAAAATTTTAAAAGTTAATAACTAAGTAAGAAATTAAACCACGTTAGACTAGGACCTTTTAAAATTATATAAAGGATTTCACCGGTTACGTTTAAGTTAAACTTACTAGCTAGGATAAAGATCTACCCTATATAGTATATTATAATACTAGAGCTAGTATATAGGAATATTAAGCCATTAATCTATAAAGCAAATATATATAAAGGGTAAGAAGAGAACAAATAGTAAGTTTTAAAGATTATTAGTTATAAGGATATTAACGATAAAATATAGTATAAGGTTAAGTAGATAGGCTATAATAAGACTACCTAGGAATAACTATAAAATTTAAAGAATAGTATAAGAAAGGTATAGGAGTATTAAAAAAGAATGGGTTAGGTAATATTAAGAAGGAACTAAAGATAAAGGGATTAGTTAAAGGTAATAGATAAGCTAAATTATCTAAGGGATCTACTACTGGCATATTAGTTGTTTCCGCCTTAACTTAATTAGAATCCTTTTTAGCCTTTTTAGCCTTAAGTTTAGATAGACCTTACTCTGCTAAGCGCAGTTCTTTTAAGCGCACCTTTTTACGCACCTTTACTAGATAGTTTAGGCAAGCATAAGCATTTAGTTAAGCATTTAGAGCCTAAGACGCCTCGTTAAAACAACGTTAAACGCCAGGTAATTATAAGTAGGTTATAGTAATCTAGGGAATTAACGCTACTAGGTAGGCAATCCCGCCCTTTATTATCTTTGCTAGCAAATACTACCTCTCTACTTAGTACTAGGAGGATATACTACGTAACTAGGCTATTATAGTTAGCGATAATAGCTAGACTACAAACATGCTTAGAGTTACTTAGCTAGAGCACTTTATTGCGTATATAAAGGATTATAGAGTAAGCGCGTGGCAGCTGCTAATTATTAACGGCCATAAGAGCTATAGCTTGCTTAAATTTTAGAAGATCTATAAGGAGAACAAAATCTATACCCTCTATATACTGCCTTATTTATTACACCTCTTACAGCCGCTTAATATTAGCTGCTTCTCGCCGTTAAAGCGCGCGTACGGCTACTAGATTAGCAGCCTAATCTAGAGCTATATTAACTATATTACGAAGCTTAAATTCCTACTAGCCTTCTATACGGCCTATTAATAATTAATTATAAAGGATAATATCTACGCTAGCTTTTAAGGCGCTAGCCTAGTCCTATATAATCTAAAGGTAGTGCTCTTAAGGCTTAATATAAGGCTTTATACGCCGCCGCTATTAGCTATACTAGAGCTCTAGAAGTCTTAAACACTAAGTAACGCGCACAAGCTAGCCGCTTAGTTAACTCTTATTTATAATTAGATTTAAAGGCATTAAGATTCTTCTCCTATATTAATTCTCTAATTAGTTAATTAACTTGCTAAAGGCGCTAAGATAATAGCGCATTAAATCGTACTACTACGTAATTAAGTCTCTACTCTTAAGAAGGCAAATAAGGCAGCTATAACGCGTAAATAGCGTAAAAGGAAGCGGATTTAAAAGTAAAGCACCTTATTAAAGACAGAGGGAGAGAATATTATTACTTAAAAGGATATTAAGCAGCAGTAAAAGGGCAAAAGGCATTAAGGTGATGTCATGGAACCCCACCGCAGGGGCCTCCAAGGGAGAGCCCCGTGCTCTCGCGTACACCTCACGTACAGCTTATATCAGCTACGCGCAGGTATATTACCTCCTTACGCCCTCAGCCCTTACAATCGATCGCGTAACGTCTTATAGACTCCTTGAATACATACGTTCTATAGCCACTGCCCCCATCCTATAACATTACGTTGCGCCTTTTTATTACTAATACTTAGCCTATAACTAATTTTACGTCTCTATAATACTATAGGCACTGCTAAAAGTAGCGTATCTATAAGTTACCTTACTTTATACTTTTAAGGAACCTATAATAGTAAGATAATACTCCTTATTAGCTATTATATTAAACCTAAAGAATAATCTAATACCTATACTTAACCTACGCCGCCAATTAATCCTAGGAGAATTTAATTTATTAACCCTAGCCTTAACCCCTAAGGGGAAGCCTAGTAGCTTAAGAGATTATAATAACCTTAATAAAGTAGACACTAATAAAGTCTTATTCTTTATTAACTATATAACTATAGATAAGCAAGTAAAAGGGCTATTACCTATTAAGATTAAAATACGAAACGCTAAGACGTTTATAAAAATGGTAGCACGAGAACCTAATAAATACTACCGCCTTTTATAGAACTACTACCTAAAGCTTATATAAGCTAAGATACATACTACCTAAAATTATAATATTATCTAAGACCTATAAGCTTATAAGGCGCTTACTAATAACACGCGATAAGAGACTGAAAATAATCTTTATATATTTAAACGCGATATCTAATAGTTAAATAAGGCTAAGATTTTACTTATTGCTATAATTACTAAAAAAGAGGGCATAATTAAATACCTATAATTTTAGCTTAATAAGCACATTTATAATAACGCTAAATACCTCTTTACTATATATATATATTATTCATTGCTTAACGTCCGATTCGGATCCCTATTGGGCCTACGCGGACTACTCCTTATATACATGTGGGGAGAAAACTCTATTTGAGAAAACCCCGTAATCCATCTCCCCGCCTTTTAGGACTCGGCTCTTTACTATATATAACGCTCCCTAAGTTTCTACGCCCCTAGCAACCTTATCTACTTAACGCTTAACAAAGGATTAGCGCTAATTAGCTTTACTTAATAGGAACCCCTACTAAAGCGGCGATAATAAAAGCTATAATAATTAAACCTAAACTGCTACCGTAGGGTTTAATATACGTTACCCTAACCCCTTAGTCTTTTAAGGAGACCGTAAGGAATACAGCTATTAAAAGATATAAATCCGCAAAAAACTAACCTAGAGCGCCTACCTTTTTTCTATAGAAGATAATAAGATTAGCTATATTATTAGGTAAATAAAGGGTATACTATTTAATAGACTCTTTACCTAATAGGAGACTAATAGCCCCTAAAAGTAGCAGTCCTACTAAAAAGTCCTTAATAATCTTAACCTAATATACTACAACTATAACCTCTTAGCTACTAGCCAAGCTAAACTATATACCCTAAAGATAAGCCCTACTAAATTATTTAATAAGTTTTATATTAAATTCTAGGAATATACTAGAGCCCTTACCTAAGATAATACTAAAGACTAAGAGGATCTCCTTAAAAAAGTTACTTATCGCCTTAGTTACGCAGCCGCTAGCTATAACTACAACAATATTTATAATATAGTAGCATCTCTATAAAAAATTAAATAACGACTAAATTAGATTACTACTACTAACTCTTACCTAAAGACCTCTTTATAGAAGCCCCCTAGGCCTACCAAACTTATATATACTAAGCCACTAACGCCTACTACCTTAAGTACCACTAGAGCTAATATTAGCTTCTCTATACCAACCTTTTTGTAAAAACTCTTAGACGGAGAGCGCGAGCTACTCTAGAAACTAGGACGCTGTTATAAATACTATTAAAAGGGCTATTATTATAATAACCTAAACTACCTAATAGCTAGGTTTAGTAGCTACCGCCTAATATCTAACCTAATACCCTAAATACCAAATATATTATTACGCGCCACTACTATATAAAATAAAGATATAGTAATAGTAGTAGGGTTAGATACGGAAGCGGAAAACGCTAAGTCCTAGCCCTAAGTTATAGGTTAGGACGCCCTAATAACGGAGGGATCTATATATTAGCCTACTTAATAGATAATTTAGTAAAAATAAATAGACGGAAATAGATAGTTTTACCTATAATAGGAACTACTGCTAAAAAATAATATAAAAGCCGTTCTATAATTAATTACAGAGCTATTAATAAATTTATATATACTTAATTTATACGCACTTACAACCTACCTATCTTACCCTTTACTAAAGCCCGCGCCCTATAACTTGCTAATAATAGTTATACTATATAAAAGATTACTTATATAGTATAACTCTACCTAAATATAAATAGGCACTAGGAAAAGCTTTAGGCCTATATTATACTACTTACTAACTATCCTATTATCCTTAGAATAAGCTAGCTTAAATAATACAACCCTACCATTAACTAGAAAAAGAGAGAAGTAACCTTTAACTTTAAATACTATAGAGAGACTTACCTAAGGCATAGCCTAGCTACCTCTATTTACTCCCTAGAACATTAACCTAAGGAACCCCTTATTACCCTACCTATAACTAACTACTACTATATAAGTACTGCGGCCTTCTACTATATAGTAGGTAAAAAAAAGGCTAGACCGTTACTATAGCTTTCTAATTATAACTATATAAGCTTAATAAAGAATAAAACTATGTCCTTTATAGTAATAGGATAGATATAGTTAACCTTTTAGAAGATAACTCCCCTATAAAACTCTACGGACTTTTACCTTTAGACTTTAAGAAGTTTATAAAACTTAAAAAAGGACTTACTAATAAGGAACTCCGTAAGCTCCTCCCTAAGAGATATTATAACTTTATTAATATATGCTTATAAAAGGGCGTAGATATACTCCCCCCACACTAACCTAATAACTACGCTATTAATATTAAATAAGGAAAAATACTACCTTATAAGAAACCCTATCTAATATCTAAAAATAAACTTCTAGTTATAAAAAAGTATATTAATAAACACCTTAATAAAGGGTTTGTTCGTCCTAATATATCCCTAGTAGCCGCCTCTATCCTTTTTACTAAAAAGTTAAAAGGAGGTATTTAATTCTATATTAACTATAGAGGACTTAACGCTATTACAATTAAGAACTAATACCTTTTACCACTTATACGCAAGACTTTTAAGCGACTTAGTTAAGCCAAAATCTATACTAAGCTTAATATTATCGCCGCCTTTAACTATCTCTAAATATAGAAAGGTAATAAATAGAAAACCGCATTCGTATTACGCTTTAGCCAATTTAAATATACTATTATGCCCTTTAGCATATATAACGGCCCAGGCGCCTTTTAAAGCTATATTAATAACGCCTTATGGGACTACCTTAATAACTTCTACTCTACGTACTTAGATAATATACTTATTTATAGTAATAACCCTTCTAAGTATACTAAGTACGTTTAAAAGGTCCTAAAGCGCCTTAGGGACATAGAACTCTATATTAATTTAAAGAAGTACGAATTTTTAGTTATAAAAGTAAAATACCTTAAACTAATTATTACTACTAAGGGTATCCGTATAGACTCTAAAAAGGTACGCATAATTACTAAATAGTAAGCCTTTAACTATATTAAGGATATATAAGCCTTTCTCAGTTTCGCCAACTTCTATTAAAAATTTATATACAACTTCTTAGGCGTAGTAGCATTACTTGTAGCAATAATACAAATAAAGGGCCTCTCTGTAAAAGGAAAAAAAACGTATTTATACTTTACCTAGACGCCTAAATATAAGAAGGCATTCTAAGACCTTAAAAATGCTTTTACTAAAGCACTTTTCCTAGCTTACTTTATACTAGAATAACAACTCTACCTTAAAACCAACTCCTTAGACTATATTAACGCAGGCGTTCTTTCCTAAATAAGCGATAACGGTTTCCTCTACCTAGTTATATTCTACTTATCTAAGCTTATACTATAAAAGTATAACTATAAGATCTATAATAAGGAACTTCTTATAATTATATAAGCGTTTAAGAAATTCTAACTAGAACTCTCCTTAGCAGAACCTAATTAGCCTACTAAAGTCTTTATAGACTATCGCAACCTTAAGTACTTTATAACTATAAAGTAGCTAAACTAATACCAAGCACGCTAAAATAAGTTCCTCTCTGGTTTTAACTTTAAAATTATATATAGGCTAGGAGTATAAGGTACTAAGCCTAATAGCCTAATATGCCACTTATAAGACCTCCCTTAGTTAAAAGAAACCCCTTAAAATTAGTTCTAATAATAAACAATTCTAAAAGTACGGAATTTAGCCCTAGGTATACTACCCACGATAGAGCTAATAGTACCTTAGCTTTATACTATAGAACTAAAGTTACCTCCTAAAATTAATAAGCTTATTACTACGGTATATAATACCTCTATTAACCTATTACTATAAAGACTACTAGCGCTTATACGCTACCTACTAACCTCTAAAGTCTAGGCTAGATTAATATAGCAGCCTTAAAAGTAAAAGAGAACAGACTCTATTATAGAGGCCGCCTATTTATCCCTAACTTAGAAAACCTATAACAGTAACTAATCTAAATAGCCTATAACCTTTAGTTAAGTGGCTACCTAGGCAAAGAAGGAACCTATAAGCTCCTTAGTTAATACTACTTCTAGCCTAAGATAATAGACTTAGTTAAACGCTTTATAGGTACCTACTATAGTTATAAGCGCGCTAAGGCCTTTAATATAAAGTACTAAGGACTATTATACCCCCTACTAGTACCTATACGATAATAGGCAGATATCGCTATAAAATTTATTGTTAATCTACTACCCTATAAACGACACGGCCGTATTTATAAGAATATCCTTATAATAATATACCGACTTATAAAAGAGCGCCACTACGTTCTAACTAAAGGCGTAGCTATTAGCGACGTTACTAATACCTTCCTTCGCGAAGTTACTAACTATATAGGTTACCTAACTTAATTATATCCGACTAAGGTATATAGTTTAACTCTAATATATAGAGACGAATCTACTAACGCCTTAGTATCTCCGTTAAGATATCTATATCCTTTTATTATAAAACTACTAGGTAACTAGAAAACGTAAACGCTAGTATAAAAGCGTATCTATAATAAGTAGTTACCTATAGTTAAGATAACTAGGTAGATTACCTTCTACTAGGTAAATTCGCAGCGAATAACTATATATTAACCACTATAGGACATACCCCATTTTTTACAAATAAGGGTTATTACCTCTAATCCGGTATAGAGCTACTAAAACCTATTAATAAGAAACTGCTATATAGAAAACGCCTTAAAATACTACTTACTAACTAGTATATAGACTATATAAAAAATCTACTTAACTACTATAAGGGAGAAATGGCCTAGGCTTAAGTAAAGTAGGCTTACTTTGCTAACTATTATAGAACGCCACCACCGGAGATACGTGTTGGCGACTAGGTATAGCTAGATATATATAATATCTCTACATAAAGGCCTATAAAGTCACTTAACTATAAGAATCTCGGCCCTTATTAGATTAAACGAGTTATTAATAAGGGAGCCGCATATAAGCTAAAGCTCCTACCTACCCTAGCCACCCGTGGGATATAGCCTATATTTTACCTATAACTACTATACCTTTACTAGCCTAACCCCTTACTGGGATAGATATAACCTAAACCCCTATTAGTACTAATCTGAGATAAAAACAAAGATAAGAACTATAAGGAGTAGACCGTTAAATAAATTATTAACTCTAAATACTTTAGTAAAGGTAGAGGACAGCGGCTTTACTACAGAGCTATCTATATAGGATTTAACATAGATTAGCCAGAATGGCAACTATAGGAAGACTTTAAAAATGTAAAGGATTTAATTAGCGATTTTTATTACGCGAACCTATAGAAACTGGGCCTAAGCAGAGATTTCATGCCTAATCCTTTATAGGAGCTCTTATAGAGTTAAACTATTATACATTACTACGTAAGGGCAAATTGCCGTTAAATTACCGCAGATCGCCGTCACGTAATAGTAAAGTGCGATTATATAACTAGAAAATTGTTAAAATGTCTAGGAACTTTAACCGGCGGTTAAAGTTATCTAATTAGTTAGATCCTTAAGTGCCAAGCCTTATTATATAACGTTATTATAAGCCTTTAGCAATACCCCTTTCTTCTTCTCTATACCTTAAGTGTCCCTTTTATATATATATAGTAACTATAGCGTTACTAAAGCTCTACCCTTATAGAAGGGAGGGGGGAGTATTATAGAACCCCACTATAGGGGCCTCTAATGGAGAGCCCTGTGCTCTTGTATATACCTTATATATAGCTTATATTAGCTACGCGCAGGTATATTACCTCCTTACGCCCTTAACCCTTACAATTAATCGCGTAACGTCTTATAGACTTCTTAAATACATACGTTCTATAGCCACTGCCCCCGTCCTATAATAGGTGGGATAGAATTAGGCGTAAGCTAGCAAGCCCTAGTATTATAGGACACCCCTATAACACCTTATATACGTCTACCTATTTTTACTAACTTAGCAACTAAAGACCGACTATAAGATAGTAATCTAATAGTAATCTATAACAATCTAACGGCAACCTACTATATTTTGCTATATTCCACTAAGTTTTACTAAGTTTTACTAAGTTCTACTAAATCCTACTAAGTTCTGCTAGGACTACTACCCAAATCCTATTCTACTTTATATATATATTAACTAAGTAACTAAGTCCATAATATATACCCTTTCTTTCTATTTTCCTACCTTCTTTCCTTATATAACGTTTTAACTTTATTATATAGTTTATATACGTAGCTTAATAATATCTACTCGTTATATATTATCGTCGCTTATACTTACTCCGTAATACTATATTATATTAAACCTATACTACCTCGCCCCGCCTAATATATAGAACAATCTAGAAGCCTCTATATTTGTAACTAACTTATATAATATATTTACTAAACAAATAAAGGGCCTGTAATAGGTCTTTATAGATACCCTCGCCTAATAAAAGGCTTAACACTAAAAGACAATTAAATCCCTAAAAAAAGAAATTAAAGAGATCCGCCGTAACCCACTATTTACTATACTATCGCCCCCACCTATTCCTACTAGTATTAACCTATAAGTACTAGATAGAGGAGACGTGTCTAAAATTAGTTCCTTAACCCTAAATTTGCTAATTAGCACCCCTATAAAGAAGCTAACTAAACGTCTCCCTAATCCTCCCGCCTATTTAGGTAAAAGGAGTAAACTACGCTCCTTCCTTAACTAACTTAAGAATAAGCTAAACGGTAATATTAATCGCTACCCTACCCCTAACAGTTAACTACGTTATGCTATAAGCCGTTTAATAGGAGATGCCGCGGAAACTATATACCCGTTTTAGCTAAGCACTATAAACAAACTAGTTACTATACTAGAAGCATCTTATAGCGACCCTAACTCAATTATAATGGTATAAAGAAAACTAAATAAGATAATATATAGCTTTAAGAGCTTCCTATTATACTTTGCTAAGTTCCACTATTATGCTAAAAAGACTAGATAGAACGAACCCGCCTTAATTAATCGCCTAGTGGAATCCTTAAACTCTAAACTAAAGGCTTCCCTTATAGGAGTTAAGCTGCTAGATACCCTTACTGCCTACGCCAATATTATTAACGGCCTATATAACGATATACTATGCCTTACCCTTAAATATATACTTTAATACTCTGCCCCCTAATTTTTTAAAACCCGTAAGGACCTAGACGCTATAGATATTAATACTAGAACCCTTTCTTACGCCCTAAAAGGATCTGCTAAATATAAACAACGTATTAAATATAGCCTTTATTTTAAATCAGTGTGTCTAATAGTTAGCGGACAGTGAGCTTTAAGGCCTTATCGCTGGCTGACTTAGCTAAATGGATCGCTTGCTGTCCGCTGCGTTAAAATTAGGTACGCTGACTGTTACGCTATTAGCTCGCTGTCCGAATTAGGCAATTTGTATAAAGTTCGTGGTGTTTTATTGCGGATTTTTAGCAGCACCTCTTTTTATATAAATATTAACATTATCCAATTAAAAATTAACTATCGGTATACTCGCATTATTAATATGCACGAATATCACTTATAGTGGTACGTATGCTGTGTTAAAGTTAGTAGTTGATTAATAGTCTAGAAGTAAGGGGTTGCTCTAAGGTTAGGTTAGCTAGCCTCGCTTTATAGTCTTATAACTATATTATATAACTAACATTCCGATACTAGAGCAACTCTAAAAAGAGGGCTAATCTATACTCTAAAGTTAAGTCTACTTCTAAACTATTTATAGCGTATACGCAATAGCTAGAGATCTAATTAATACGCAATAAGAAGAAGAAGAAGAGTTGTTAGGGGTAGTAGGTTAATATATCGCAAGGGCCGCTAAGGCGCTAGTGGTAAGCGAGCTAATAGCGATTTTCTATGCCGGGTATAGAAAATCCTAATTGGCTGGTTAAACTTAGGGTCTATAGAATATGGTAGGTGGCGTGCCTTAGCACTGTTATAACCTATAAGCCACCTTCTATTGCTCTTTACGCTCCACCTAACCTATAGCCTATATATTAACTTAGTTTGTGTTAATAAGTCGCTATAGGGCGACGTAAGGCTTCCCCTTGGTTATTACGTCCGTAGGGTTAGCTTTACTATTAATCTATTTAACCTCTGTAATCTGCCGACGTTTATAGGCTTATTATAGGCATATTATATTAATTATTAATTATTTTTCTTATATAGTTCTAAGTTGTATAAGATAGTTATATAGTAACTTAGAATTAGTATAGAGTATAAGTGGGAGGTTAATCTATAGGACTTTGTCTACTATAGACTTAATAGCAACGGCGATATTAAAGCCGTAAGCTATTCTATAGAGTTTAGAAGCTAGAACACTTCTAATAACTCTTTTATATTTAATTAAGCTCTAATAGACGATATTGGCCTTCTTAGTTGCGTTAGCTAGTACAATAATATAGCTAATTTATAAAGAGAGGTTCTTATTATTAGTAAAGGAGGCGTTTATAAAGACTAAGAGCTATAGGGTCTTAGCCTTTAATTTAATAAACTTAAGACCTCTATATAAGTTCTAAATCTGCTAACTTAGGCGCTTATTTAACTCCCCTATGTCTACCTCTTTAGGATTAATTGCCTAGGCAGTAAAGGATAAGTTAAATAAAGCCTTTAGCTAATAGACTAAGGTAATATAGGCTCCTTTAGCGCGTTGGGCGATATACTAGTCCTTTAGCGTAAGTAGGCCGCGTATAACTTCTTTAGAGCTAGTGCTGTCTACTAGCGTAGTATTAACTACACTAAGGTTCTTATACTGGCGCTTTTGCGTTAGTGTAATACTCCCGTTTTATGCTAATTAAATAAGTCCTCTATTAAACTTAATTAGTGTATTAGCGGTTAGTTACTCTCGCTCCTTAGCTATAAATTTAGCCTTATATAGTTTGCTTTGTTTAGCCTCTATAAAGGCATTATCTATAAGGAATAGTATATTATTAGTCTGTAAGTTAATAATTTTAAAAGGGTTATTATTATAAAGCAAGTAAGGGTTGTATGTAGACTAGTCCATTTATAGCTAATTAATATGGTGTAAATAGTAGGTCTTAAACTAGTGGTTTCTAGCTTTAGGTACTCTATAAAGTGGCTTTATAACCTTTAGAATGGAGTCCTTATTAATTCCTAATTGTTTATTTAGCTTGTATGGTGGTTATATATAGAACTTGCGGTTTAGGTTTATAGTGGACTGGATATAGGCTTATAAGATGTCTTAGAGGTAGAGTTATATCTATAATAGCATAGCAGCGATATAGAGAATTAGCTGCTAGCTAACCTATTAAATTATTAGTGACTAAGTAAGAACTAGCTCTTTCTTTAAATTATTATAGGCCTATATAATAAGTTATAATTTCTTAAAGGCTTTATCGGTTTCCTTATTCTTAATCTCGTTAATAAACCGTAAGTTAAAGAGTCTAACCCCCTTTGGTATATCGTGTAGCTTAATAATCTTAAAGATACCTTTTTTAAGTAGGCCTGTAACCTCCTTTTATCGTAAAGTACTAAATTGGGTATTACTATTATTCTATAAGTAAATAGTGGTGCTAGCTGTATCTGCGGTATTATTGTCCTATAGGTAGATAGCGATATTAGCGATATCCGCAATATTACTTGTAAAAGCGCCTATATCTATCATAGTATCTATAACAGCTGTATCTGCGACGGCTGTAAGTAATAGGTATTTACAGGGGCGACCTCTACCTTGCTTTGGCGGTAGCCGTGGTTTAGCCTTAGGTAATAATTAAGGTTTGGCTGGTAAAGGTACTAGTTTATCTAATTTAATAGACTCTTGTAGTTTAACTAGGTCTTATAGGTCTAGTAGGTAGGGTTTTATAACTATAGAGCGGAAGGTCGTAGGTCTATTTGGTAGCTTTATAGTATAGGTCTTACCGTTAACGGTAAGTAGTATATATAGTCCGTCCTAATAACCACTTTGGCTAGTATTGCCTTCTCTTTAGACTAAGACAGGCGAACTAGGTGGGAGGCCATAAATGGCGTCAGTTTGTGGTCTGTTTCGTATATTAAGAGCGTCAGCAATCTATTATTTAGCTTATAGCTTCTAGATTTCCACTATTACTTTCTTAATGGCTATAGCTCGCTGTATAATTAAAGGTAATAGCGCATCCGATTTAACCATTTAGGGGTAGGCTTTAAAAACTAGGAGTATAGGGACTAGGCCTTCTAGGCTAGCTGTATTATTAATGGCTTTAAAGGCCATTTATAGGGCCATCTCCTTGCTAGTTTTAGGGATTTCAGTCGTAATGATTTGGTAGGCTCGTTATAGCGGACTATAGTAGCGTTTTACCATTCTAATGGAATTGTGTAATTTAACTAGAACTGACTTTATAGTTGCTCCTATAGTAGTAGCGTAGTACTTAAACTCCTTACTAATAAAGTTCTTTTTAGCGTCTATAGTGATTAAGTCTGGTGGTCCTAAATAGCTGTTAATTTAGCATATTTAAAGAATATCTTAAGTATACTTGGCGCCGATGTCTCGTAGCCATCTACTAGCTTAAAATTAGGTTACTTCGTCGACTACGTATAGTAGGGGGGAGCCGCTAATATATATAATGTTAACGATAATATTATAATTAAAATTAATATCGTTTTATAAGGTAAAGCGAAATCTACCTAGAGATCTGCTATGCTTTTAGTAGTGGTGGCAGAGTCTAGTTAGCTCTTTAATAGTAGATCTATCGGTGTTATAGCCGTGGCTAGCCTTGTTAAGAAGCTTTTATAGTTTATTAACTAATAGGTAACTAAATTAACGGTATAGACGTTATAGTTCTACGTTTATTAAGTAGTAAGGGTTTATATTAAAAGACTTAACTAAGTAAGACTGTAAGGAGAAGCTTTATAAGAGAAATAGGTGGCTAAATTATCTAACTACTAGCACCTTTTTAGTGCGAGTAATAATGACGTCCTTTAGGTTATTATATTTAATATAGAGTTTATCTATATCTGCTAAGCAAAGTAGGAAAAGAGTATCTGCTTTAATAATATAGAATTATACCTTACCTATAAGGCTGTTAACGTCTATAGTTCCGATAGACGTAGAGGCTCCAATCCCGAATTGGACGGTTACTTAGCTCTTAGTTAACGTGTTAAGACTTACGGACTTGTCTACGGCCTATAGAGCTTAAAATTAACTATAGCTAGCTATAGACTTATATAAAGCACCCGTATCAATTATAATTCCTATAAAGACCGTTAAGGTATATCGTGACGCTATAGCTATAGCCATACTGTAGGTAAATGGGTTGGTCTCCGTATAAGGTTCCGTAATAAACTCTATAGTAAGTTCTAAAGCCGTAAGCAGGTATATATAAGCCTTATTAGCTAGTTTTATACTTATAGAGGTTGCTTCCTCTATAGTAAGTGTTCTAAAGGTAGTAATATAGGTAGAACTATCGTTAGGTTCTCCGGCATTACTCCTAAAGTTATTAATGTCGTATATATAGGCTTTAAAGTCTAAGTTATCCTCTTTATCTCTTTCGCAGGCGGCGATATATTGTTTAAAGTAGTTGTTAAAGTTACCCTTATTGCGGCCCTTAATATTAATAAAACGTCTCTTATAGTTGTCTCTGGACCAATTACGCTCCTCCTCTATATATTTCTATAAACGGCAGTCCTCCTTCTTATAGATATAGCACTTGGCCTTTAGTCTGCTGTTAGTTCTATAGGGGCGATTGCTGCCGTAGCGATTAGTATTTCGGTCTCGATTTTGGTCATTTTAGTAGTAATATTAATCCGTAAAAAAAAGCTTAGTAAGATAATCTTATTAAGGCCTATAGGGGGTGTTCTTTTTCCTACGTAATAATGGAGGATTATAGCTTACTGATTAACTAAGAGAGGTCTTCTAAAGGGTTGGAGATAGTAATACGGCATACTGGTACTCCCTGGCAAGCAGTAACTAACTTATTCGTAAGAATGTGGTTTATATAAAAGTCTAGGTATAGTCTATAACGTTACTTTAGCAGTTTATCTATAAGCAGTTGGAAGTTTTAATAGATTGACTTATTAGGGTTCTCGTCTATAACTCCTTAAAGGGTTATACTGTTCTACTTCGTAAGGTTCTTGCGGTAGTATTCTAGCCCTTTAAAGAATTGTTATATGTGGTTGCAGGCTTTAATAAAAGATCTTAACTTAAGGTTGCTGTTGTAGTAGTGGTCCTAAGCCCCTTTAGTATACTAGGGAATGCCACTGTGTAGCCTTTTGGTAGTAAGCTAGATCTCTTATAGATATTATAAAAGATAGTTAACTTAAAGTTAAAGCTGTTACTAACTCTATTGTATTTTTGGTTATCTATATAGATCTTTATAATTATAGCTACCTCTTTACTGTATCTAGGTCCTTGCCTAGGTTCTTGCTCCATACTAGGTACGGCTGGTTTAAGTAGTGTATATATATATAGCTGCTGCGGTTGCCGTGGCTACTGCAGTTACTGCTCTTTTAGCTATAGCAGTTAGTTAATAAGAGCGTGGATTTGGTTGTAATTGGAGGATTAAGGACTAGGGGGGGTATTAGGGGTAGCGGGGGTAGCAATTGGAGTAGCTGGCGGTGCAGTAACTGGAGTAGCTGGTGGTATAGTAGCTAGAGTAGCTAGCGGTGCAGTAACTGGAGTAGCTGGTAGTATAGCAGCTGGAATAGCTGGTAGAGTTAGTGGAGTAGCTAGTGGTGGGGCTAGAGGTGTAGTAAGCTTATCTAAGGTTAAATTGAGTTAGTCTTACAGAGTTGTTGTAATTATTGGCTTTACCTTTATAAGGGCCGCAATAAGCTCCTTATCCGTCTATTTATAAAACTCTTCTTTATTAGCAACGTCCGTTAGCACCTTACTAAGGGAGTATCTCTTATCTTGCTTAATAATATATACTCCTTTTTTAACTAGGTATTAACGGATTCCCATTTTAATATTAGATTATACTCGTTTAAAGGTCTTTAGTATAAAGTTCTTAAAATCTTTCTAAAATACTGTCTATAATGTAAAGTCTGTAAGGTTGGATTGTGTATATAGGTGTATTTTGGTCTCTATATACTTTATTAGGTTGTTATCTATAGCCGTCTCCAAGTTAATTCCGTAGCCGTATTTAGTAATTCTTTCCTTCTAGTTAATTTCTATATTGTCGTGTCTTTATATATAAGGGTAGGTATAAGGGTAGGTATAAAGGTAGGTATAAGGGTAGGTATAAGGGTAGTCGTCAGTTTAAAGAAGTTAAGGTTTAAGGTAAGGGTGTAAAGGTGTATATATGTCCTATCGACGAATCTACAGTTCTTGGACACTGTAGATGATTTTTAGTAGAGATATGGTCCTTTAGGCGATCTAACGCGTTAACAGTTAAGTTAATACGTGGTTTTAAGCTTTAAGGGTCCTCTAGGCGATCTAACGCGTTAACAGTTAAGCTGATGCGTGGTTTCAAGCTTTAAGAATAACGTAGCTCTCTCTAAGTAAAGATACGATTCTCTAGGTGATTTGACGTATTAGTAAGCTGATACGTAGTCTTAAGCTTTGAGGGTAACGTAGTTTTCTCCTTTAACTAAAATAGGGCGATAGCTCTGCGATTTAACGCGTTAGTAGTTAAGCTAATGCATGGTTTTAAGCTTTGCTATTGCGTAATTCCTAATCTGTACGTCTACTGATTAGTGTTAGTATACTCGCATTATTAACGTGCACGAATATTACTTATAGTGGTACGTATGCTGTGTTGAAGTTGGTAATTAATTAATAGTCTAGAAGTAAGGGGTTGCTCTAAGGTTAGGTTAGCTAGCCTCGCTTCATGGTCTCGCGACCACGTCACATGACTAACATTCTGATATTAACCTTAATTTATCTAATAGTGTCTAAATATATCCAAAATTATCTTCTGTAGATATTAAAATCGGTAATAACGTTAGTGGTAAGGAAGAAAAGTAGTGGTAAGGGCTCTGCAGGCTCTATTTTTATATTAGATTTAATTAAATATAAAGCTCTCTTAAATGTATCTTACTAAGCTGGCTTATAGCTAGTAAGATTAATATTTAAGCTTATTAG
>Ga0307515_10006122_pt1 | contig 24189 bp, 19 predicted proteins | sample 17_EM_MG_FD_194513 | JGI IMG/M metagenome (GOLD analysis project Ga0307515, IMG submission 194513) | Populus trichocarpa ectomycorrhiza microbial communities from riparian zone in the Pacific Northwest, United States - 17_EM | ecosystem: Host-associated > Plants > Roots > Unclassified | place... | reverse complement strand
CCTCATGTGTCGAAAACTTATCCAACTGCAGTTCCTGAGAAAGAGAAAAACTTGTAAGCATACATCTACAGAACCACTTAAATTCAACATGCCAAAACATGAATCACCAAGGGATCATAGCTTCTTATTTACGTTTCACAAGACAAGTTACCTAGTCCTAAACAATATTACATGTACAGATACAATTTGGAGTCTCAGATAACAAACAAACAGGAGGCTACTTGTACCATCTACAGTGTTGGATAACAACATTCTTAATTAAGCCATGATAGGCAAGAAAAGAAAAGTTTACCTTGTCCATGTAACGCTTAAGGAGAACTGGAATATCAGATCTAAGCTCTAGAAAAAACCATCTTGTATTTTATAAAATCTAATATTAATCTTTCTTTTAAAATCCTGGCTCACATGTTTATCCCTACATTCTCCAGTATTGACTAAGTCTGTCACTCCAAATTCTTTTCCTTTGTGAAAATGAAAAACAGGGCATCAAGTATAAATCATGTCATCAACTTTAACATTAATTTGATGTTGTTGTTATTATTATTGTTGTTGTTGTTATTGACAATGAGGACTAAGCCAATTATTAATTAAAAGTCTATACCCTAAAATAACGGTATGTCAATTGATATTACTAGAAATCTTGATGGCAGGACCCACAATAAACACTTTACACAAATATATTGTATTAAGAATCTATGATGTGATGACCTGCAGAAAGATATTTTGTTAGGAATATATTATAAAAAGACCGCTCAAAAGTGTTGTGTTATGGATTAATGATTGAGTGACTTACATATAAAAGCATGTTCATGGTAGATGATAGTTTTTTGCTAAGATATAAACTTGAGTACAAGTTCCTCCCAACCCGGGGAGACTAATAGAGGAATTTTCTTGAGAAAATAAATATTTCCTTAGTAAATTTTATTTTTATTATTATGTTTTTCTAGTTTTTTCTATTTAAAAAGAATAATTTTCATATTTTTTTTACTAGTCTGTATTATTAGAGTCTTTTGGTTTTATAGTCTTTTAATAAATGATATTTAGATGAATATACATGAAATATTTTGGATATCTCCTTATAATTTATAATTATAATGTAGATGATTTTTATTCTTTTGTTCTAAAACAAAGATATCTACTAACAATTTATTCTATTCAGACATTCATAACTACTAATTACTAGATTTTTTTTCAAATTAATTACGAAAACATAAGAAACAGGTAATATTTGGTTATGAGTTTAACCACACACACCATGCTAGTTTTAATAATGAACAAAAACTACATTAAAAACAACAATGTTTAGTTAAGGTTAACCACAAAGCATCTTGCTATTTTTTTTTTAAGAACATGGAAAGGTAATATTTCTCTTTCAAAACTTTTTTAAATGATTATAAATAAATAAATACTCATGCTTAAATTTATCTTATACTAACAAGTTTGTAGTATAATTAATTATAACACCTTAAAATTATATTTAGTTAGTTCCAGAATATAAAAAATAAATAGAGAACAAATAAAATTACATTTAATTGAAAAACAAATCATTCTTTAAAATAATTAAAAAATCATTTTTATACTTTGAAAACAATTATATAAAAACATGTCTCTTCTGTACGGTAAATTCTATTCAAGAGACTATTATTTTAATCAGCTATACGCGTGTTCTAATCGATGGGGCTACACCGCCAATTCTTGTTGGTCTTGGACCGGCATGCAAGCCTATAAAGCAACCACTGGGCAAGGTTTCCAAGCTCATTATACCAAAGCCTCCAGAACACTGAAGGCCCATGAGGAAGATCGCGCTAAACTTCCTACCTATAAACGAAAACCGGCCATGGCAGCCTTTTCCACCAACCGCCACCTATCCAAACGATGTCGTGGCATGACTCCTCCTGACACCTGCTGTGTCTACCTCACCATTGCCATATTTGGGCTCAATTTTTATGAGGTTGCCTTGTAAATCTAGATTCTTCTGGAACGTCCGTTAACCCGGCCACGCGTGTCCCGCTGTCCGCCTGTGGCCCTAGAACCAACTCCCTTAACCTCGAAGTTATCCCCCGATCATATCCAATTTCAAATTAGACACCCTAACTATCACTCTCTCCGATTCTACCTTTCTTGCAAATTCAAGCAAAGGTCTGCCGCGAGAATTCCTTTTTTCCCAGATTGGTTATCTTTATTTCTGCTAAGAAACCCTAAGAAAAATTCTTTTTTTGCTTACGGTTTGCTTTTAATGTATCAGAATTTATTATGCTATAGCATTTCTGCTTTGAAAGTTGACAAGGACATGAGGATTTTTTTTTTAATTTTTGAAAAAATATTTTAGGGTTGTTAATTAGTTGTGCAATCATGATTTAAGATGGCTTAGGGTTTTTGCAAAATTTAATTTTACATGCCTGTTATTTTGAATCCTAGGAGTTGGTTATGCAGATGTTGCATCTGATTATCTTTGATTTTCCAGCTGTTAGAATTGTTTAATGCGGTGCGTTTGTATCAAAATGGACTTTATTTTGGTTGTTTTGAGTTTAAAGCTGGTATAGATCGCTATTAATTGTTGAAAGGGGGTTGATTTTAGTTGCGAGTCGAGGGCGTGTGGAGTTTTGATGTGTTTCGGTTAGTTTGAAAGTGTTTTCTATTTGATTGTATTTAATGGCTAAATGAAGATTGATAAAGTTGGGATTTTGATGTTGACATTCATCATTAGTTGTTAGGTGACTCCTGATTTGGATATGCTTTGAAGGATGTTAGAAATCATGTTCTTTTTAAATTGAATGCCGGAAATAACAAAATTGTTTACAGCATTTCCATTTAAAGGAAAAGGTGTAGGATAATAGGATCGTTTTTGTTTTGTTGCGATTTTTAAGACATAAAGGAGAGATGCGTAGTAGGAAAGTACATAATTGGATGTCAGATTATTCAGTAGTTGGAGTATCTTTGTTATGTCGTTTACGATGTCGTGACATCAGCAAGCTTTGGAAGGAGAGATGTGTGGTAATTATTATAAGTTTTTGTTTGATGGTTGCCTATAAATGGAATAAATGTGTGTCCGGTTAGGTAGCCTTCATGGGCTAGAAATAGACTCATCCCACAGTCAGGAATTTAAAAAGGGTTTTCGGCTTTCATTGAGTTCAGATATACAAGATATTAGTATGAATTTGGAAGAGAAGAATCAACGATGACTATGCTTATTTAAATGAATAAATACTTGCAGAAAAAGGGATGTTAGATGACTAATTGATCATTGTTATGTTGTTAGACGAGAGCATTCCGTTTGGCCTTCATAGTTGATCAAATCTTTTTGTAGATATACTTTTCCTTAGTTCAATTTCTTTTTATTTTGGCTTCCATTCTTACATGAACTTATTACATGCACATGGTAGATTGATTACGTTGCTCTTTTAGTAGCTATGTTTCCTAATAACTGCGCATCTTCCAAGTGCTTTGAGACATTGACTGTAATCATATTAGGAAAGATTGAATCACCCCTTTTTTTGGTGCATTGAAATTTAATTACCTGGATGGCGTATCTTATTTGTAAGATTTTCACATTTTAGAGTTTTGGTAGCTGCTGAGGTACTATGGCAAATGAGTACTCTAATGAAGGCTCCAGTACAAGCCATGTTTCCGGGGAAGGTTCGGATGCAACTGTAGAGATCAATATCAAGACCTTAAATTCTCAGAAATACAGTTTTCAGGTCAACAAAAATGTAAGTATTGCGTGCCCTTGACAATTTCTTTTTTGAGCTGTACTGTTTATGCTTTTGTATTCATATTTAGTTGTTGAGGTGGAGTTTTTCGGACAACAGAAAATATCTCCAGATTTTTTTGTAATGGAAGCTTTAATTTTAACTTGTGCTGTGTGCCTGTTGTGGAAAAACTTTTCAAGTTTTTGGATCGGGGAGATCATGTCTTTGGGTTAATAAAAGTAATTCAACGTAGTTCCATGCATTTCATTGGTTATCAAGAGAGCTTTTAAAGGACGTGTGCTGTCTGAAATTGCATAGATGTTTTTATTTGGACTGTCTAATATAGTTTTAATTTTGAATATTTTGAATATAGCTTTAATTTTGAATATTTTCAGATGCCAGTTTCCGTATTCAAGGAGAAAATAGCGAATGAAATTGGTGTTCCGGTGAGTCAGCAACGGCTGATTTTCAGGGGAAGGGTCTTGAAGGATGAACACCTCCTTTCTGAATATCGTATCCTATCATATAAGCATTAAAAATGCCGAGCCTGCTACTCTTCCTTTTAGGCCCTCTTTTTGCTGGGGAATTTCATCACTTGCACTTTATCTGAGTTATTGTGCTCTATAGATCTTTTGTTTGGTTTGCTGGAAGAGAGATTCATATATTGTTGGATGTCATTAACCCTGGAACTTTTTTCATGTGCATTTAATCCGATTTATGAGGAGCAAGTCACCTTTCTGGTAATTATCAGATACAATCTTCTTATGGAGTCAGATATTATGATATCCCACACTCAGTATCATCTTAAATCACTTGGTCATTATCGGATACATTATTTTATGGAGTCAGATTTTATGATATCCCACACTCAGTTATCATCTCAGATCACTCTATGCGCAAGGACTTCAAGGATTTTTTCTTTGTTAATACTGGCTATGTTACTATTTTCACTAAATCCCTTGACTGTTCCCAGAAGTGGAAAATGGCCATACGCTGCACTTGGTTGCAAGGCAGCCTGCACAACCACAACATTCAGCTGATACAAGCTCTGGGGATACAACCAGGAATAATGGTAATCGGGGTATTGATATTTAATTATTTTGCTTGCGAAGTAATCTGGATTTGAAGATGTTATTTAAATTGATAGTTTTCTCTTGTAATTTTTCAAATGACAGGAAATAATGCAAGCGCTGGTGCCCCCCGAAACCGCATTGGGCCCATATCTCACAGTGTAGTTCTTGGGACATTTAATGTTGGGGACCAAGGGGGAGGCATTGTTCCAGACCTCAATCAGGTGTGTTTCTTTATTCTTTTTTCTTTTTTCTTTTATAGGTCTGCTGGTTTAATCTGTGTATCTTTATTTGATGTTCAGTCAGGGTTAGTGGTAGCGTAAGAATGTGGAGACCATATTTGCATTAGTATTAGCAGAAACTCTTATTGTTGCTTGACATGCAGGCTATTGGGGCTGTTCTGAACTCGTTTGGAATTGGTGGCCAGGCAGCAACCAACAGCATAGGTGGCATGCTATTATCAAATATGGTAAGGACTGCTTGTTATTATGTATAATATCATTCATCATCAGACCTCTTTGATCTGTATAAATTATGTAGTTAACAGCTTAAACTCCAATGGCATTGTATTTCATCATTCCTTTTTTGCATTGTCAACAATTAATTTGGTACTAAGCAGGATGATACCAGGAGGCTTGAGTTCTAACCCTACTTTTGTCACTGTACCAATCCCACAAAAAAGAAAATGTTCAAGCCATTACAACTGTGAATTTTCACTCTTTGTGCATGCTGGAGCTAATTCTGCTTTGCCATTCATATATCAATTCCATAATTATGATTCCTGATCATGCCATAAACAGCATTAATTTTTCAAGTAGAATCTCCAATCCTTTTTATCTTTCTGCTCAGTTGAAAGGCTCCTATTAGGAGTATCGATTCGGATACCCTTTAATTGTATTGAAATTTTGGTTTATACTTTATACATTGATTTTTAGCATCTGTCTTTCATATCAGTATCTGATTCTCGAATTATCCTAAAATGCTAACAATTATGAGAGCAGTTGCATATTGTTGTTAGTGTGAGAATTTAGAGTGCATGTAAGACATCGGAGAGGAATTTGAGACATTTAACTGATTCTCATGTTCTGTTAACAGCCAAATGTTACTGGTCAAGCTTCTCAGGGAAGTGAAACCGGTGCATCACGTGGCAATATTGGTGGTCAAAGCCCCGCAGGAAATCAAACACAGTTTGGCCATCCATTTCAATCAGCACCTCAAGTTGTGCAAGTTCCTCTGACTGCTGCTATACCTGTTCCTTCACTTCATTCGGTAGTAACATCTCCTTCTGTTATGTATTTCTGAGATGTGTGTGGTTATAGTGTGTTGTAATCCTGTCCTTTTTGTTTCAGCCAATTCCTGATTCCTTGAACACACTTTTAGAGTTCATTACGCGCATGGAGCGGGTGCTGGCACAAAATGGTGATGATTGCAAAAGTATATAATCATTGTATTTTCATTTTAAAATTCCGAAAATAACTTATTTGCTTTATCTAGGTAATCTGCCAAATACATCAGCAGCCAGCATCGGAGATCCACCAAGGGTAGAATTACCTTCTAATGCACGGGGCTTGCCAACACCTGAAGCTTTGAGTATTGTCCTGCGTCATGCAGAACAGCTTCTTAGTGGTCCCACAACAGCTGCATTATCTGTAAGCACTTTGTGCTGATTCCCCCTATCTGATATCACTGTTTGAGTTCTTAAATCTTTGGTTATTCATGTCAGAAGTTGAACCAGCTTTGTAATTTGAATTTAATGTGAGCATTTCAATAGTTGGACTTTATTTGTATCTTGTTGAACCTGTTATCTTGCATACTTGCGATTCATTTTACTTTGGTGTGATAGTCCTATAATGTTGGATTCTCTGTGAACTTCACTGCCATAAATTGTTTTGTGAAACATACAGTCTACGTAAGCATTTAAATTTAAGGCATTGTTATGGGTATCTTAATAACACTTTATACAAGGATAATAATTATTCCTAATTCTCAACAAGGCATAGCCATTATGAATTCATCTTTAGTAACATCAGGGAGAATGCTTTAACATGTTTGGGGTTCGAGAATCACCAACATTGCTACGCAATTGAAGGTGATACTTGGTCATTCAGAGAATTCATTTTAAATTTCATTTGATGAGGGGGTCATTTGTTATTTTTAGGGCTTGATGGGTAAATTGATGATAAGATTTTGGAGATAAATCAATGTACTATTTGTTAATGCTAGAGATAAGTTTATGTGGAATTGATAGGTTTGTGATCTGATTATGCATTATTTATAATGTGCTGCAACATTTGTAGCGTATTGCAGGACGTCTGGAACAAGTGGTTTCCTCTACTGATCCTGCGATAAGGGGCCAAATTCAGTCAGAATCAATGCAAGTTGGCCTTGCAATGCAACATCTAGGTTCTCTTCTTCTAGAACTTGGTCGCACAATCTTGACATTGAATATGGGACAATCACCTGTATGTTCTGATCCTTAGTCAGTTCAGTGGTTCAGATAATGATAAAGTACTGTGCATAATCGTTTTGTTGCAATTTGCAGGCACAATCTTCTGTAAATGCTGGGCCTGCTGTTTATATTTCCCCATCAGGGCCTAATCCCATAATGGTCCAGGTTTGTGAACGATTATTGAAATTATTAGTTTGTTTACTTTGGCATTAACTTATCTCACTAATCATTGGTGACTGCTGTGGCAGCAAAAATATATAGGGCCTTATTCACTCACTGTTGAAATCTGTTAGTAGGGGTGTCAATATCGTAAAGGAATTTTGAGTGTCAGATTATATACTGATGCTGCGATGCATGCCTTTATCTCATGTATCACTGATTGGTAATTGGTATTCATGTGTTTTCATGGTTCTCTAGATCATATGAATCTGTTATGCTGTAATTGCGAAGGCTCTTTCAGTTACCTGCTAGGCTTTCCTTACATACAGCCTGTCTGTCCTATTATCTTTAAATGGCTTTACTGCTGTGTAGCTTAATTTCTTACAATGAATTTTTGTATACCAGCCTGGTGCAGTGTTTCCTAATCCTAAATTCTTTGCAGCCCTTTCCTCTTCAAACCAATTCCCTTTTTGGTGGTTCGGTTCCACCATCAAATCCCGTTGCATTTGGCCCTGTTGGTATTGGAAATGCTCCAAGGCATGTAAACATTCATATACATGCTGGTAAGCAAACCAAGCTTTACTTGATTTATACTGTTGCTTACTTGCTTTCGAGTTCTATTTGACACCCTTCATTACCAGGGACCTCGTTGGCATCAGTTATTCCGGCCATAGGTAACAGGACAAGTAGTACAGGGGTGCAGGGCGAACATGGTAATACTGCCAGTTCAGGTGTTTCAGGCCCAGAGCAGGTGCTACCAGTGAGAAATGTTGTTGTAGCAACAGTCCCGTTACGCTCTGCTGGTGTTACAGTTGCTGCACAACCTGGTCTTGGGCTTTCTCTGTCACAGCCACCTTCTGATTCCATGTCATTAAGCTCTATAGTGAATGAAATAAACTCGCAACTGAGACAACTTTCTGGCAATATGCAGGAGGGAAACCAGCCTGCGTCAGGTAGCCAACTGTTGCAAGGTCAAATGGTAAAAAATCAAAGATATATTGTTCTTTTTACTTACCAAAATCACAAAATATTGCTATATGCAGGCTCCATTGGATCTGATGCTGGTAACAATCCAACTAACTCAGAGATGAATAGCACTGTGTTCAATGGAGTTGGGGAATCCAGTGTGTCCTTACCTGGGGTTATGTCAGAACACCATGGTCAGAAGGTATGCTTTCTGCATTATTCAAGGATCCTCTTTGTTACTCCTTTCTGGCCTGTACTACATTGTTGAGGGAATACCAGACACATGCTGAACAGGTCCAGGTACGTGACAATGATCCTTTTAGCTCAAAAGACATACCATCTTCTTCAGAGGACAGATCGTCTTCTCTGAAGTCTGATGATACTTCTCAAGATGTTTCCAGTTCCAGCAGTAAGCATGATGTTCCTGACAGCACTAAAGCTGTTCCGCTTGGTTTGGGTTTGGGGAGTTTGGACCACAAGGTATGGTGATTGCTTTTTGTTTTTATTCGAGTTATTTGTGATGAATTTAATCAAACACGCCAACCTGTTAACAGATGAAGGAATAAGCAAAGCTATTAAACCCAACCCAAGACCCAGTCACTGGTTGAGCAGGGTAACTTTGGTCAATAAAAAACATCGGTTCAATATATTTTTTTTAAAAAAAGTTAAAGCAACTGTTTTTTGAAAAAAAAGTCAAATCGGTTTTGACCGGGCCGTATGTTAATTTGCTGGGTCATACGGGGTCAACTCCCCACCCAGTTTAGTTACAAACCTAACCCGGGCTTTGGGTTGGGTCAGCATGTCACTGGGTTGACCCCCTGGGCTGGGTTTAATGACACTGGGAATAAGGCTGTGGTGTTGGAGGTTGAGGTTTGAAATGCTTGCTGTAATGGATGCTACGAGATGCAACATTTTTGTTTGTTGCTATCATTTTATAAACAGTGTGTGTTATGCTGTAATAGGTGTGAGCTTGTCATGATTTGACATTAAAATTAGTGCTTACTACATTCTGCCACTCTTGACATTGTGGATTGATGGTCGCATCTGTCATGCATGCCTTACTTATCCACATGGTAAGTTTTTATTTTTTGAGAAAAAAAAAGCTGATCTCTTTTGTTGATGTGACCAGAGACGAACCAAGCAGCCAAAATCTCTTGTCAGGAGTGTTGATAGTGAAACAACCAATACCCATCCCAATCAGAACCCAGACACTGGGATCATTGGCCAACAGCTTTTACAATCTCTTGCATTTCACAGCTCTGGCACAAATAGAAATATCATGCCCTCAGATCCAGTAGCCCCCTCTGCTGGGCAGGTCATGGAGGGTAGACCACCAATAAATTTAAGTTCTGATGGCCAGTTGGACACCGCTAGTGTTGTGTCTCAGGTTTTACATAGTCCTGTTATAAACAACTTGTTGACAGGGGTTTCAGAACAAACTGGTGTTGGTTCTCCGAATGTCTTGAGGAATATGTTGCAACAGCTTACTCAGAATCCCCAAATAATGAACACTGTCAGTCAGATTGCTCAGCAGGTTGACAGCCAAGATCTTGGAAATATGTTCTCAGGTTTAGGAAGTGGCCAAGGTGGCGGAATTGATCTGTCAGGGATGGTCCGACAGATGATGCCCGTTGTTTCCCAGGTTCTTGTCCGTGGATCACCCACTCCCCAGCTGTTTCCTACCCCAGAACCTGAACCCCAGATGCAATCCAATGAGAGGGAATCAAATGGAGCTGAAAATCCTAACATTCAGGTTTGCATAACCCAACGAAAGAAATAAAGGAATGTGAATTAGCATGAAATCCTATAACAGAAACAAAAGAGTGCTCTGTTCTCTCTCCTCTCTCTCTCTCTCTAATTTAATTTAATCAAGGTATCTCTTTCAAAGAATGGGAAAACTGGCCCTGTTTTGACTGATTTTATCTTCTGTGCATTATAGATCAACCTTCATGAAGTGGCTCAGAGGATTGAACAGTTTGATGCACCTCAAGATGTTTTCCAAGCCATTGTCGGAAATGCAGCAAGGTTGAATGGCAATGGAAGCAATGCTGAAGATATTCTGCATGAGTTGAACAACAATGAGGATTTAGCCAGTGTAAGTTTTATGTTTCTCTATCTTTCTTGCTGTTGTACTTTCAATATTTTTCGGCTTGTACATACTGATGATAGCAACAAAGCACCTGTACACTTCTGTTACTGCATTTGAATTTTCTTTGTTATCATATTATGCATGAACTCAAGGCAATATATTTACTTGTACAGGATTATGTAGAGATGCTGCAGCGTGATATTCACCGACGACTTCAGGATGACTCTGGGGAGGAAAAGTGCTAATTATTGTTTTAAGTTAAAATGGTTTCTGAAAATTCTCATAGGGTTACAGATCCGGACAGATTTCCAGAAATCATCGCCTCCGTTTGGTTTGGTTTGCTTTCAAATTGTCTTTCGAGCCTGTAGAATGTTGTGCAGATCAGGCTTTGGGGCTCGATGTGCCCCAAATTGTAGGTGGTTGGCAGATAGACTTTTTGGGTTAATTGTGTATTAATCGCTGCTTTAAATATTATAATTACATAACATTGAGTTCTGAACAATTTCAAGAATTGGTTCTGACAAAATGCAGCCTTGCATTTTTGTGATGCAGTTTCGGCTCGAATTGGTAGTTAACATTCTATGCTGAAGTGCTGTTCTGTTGACAGGGATTCAATAATCCTCGTCATGTTTTATTAGTCATGGATTTGAATCATTTGATAATTCCCCGGTTCTAATTATCAATCTGTACGACCATTCTACTAATCTATATCTCTATTCCCGAGTGCCATGTCTCGGTTGGGTGCGGGTGGTTATGGGCCGGTCTTGGGTTTTGTTCAGGTCATGTATGGGTTTGGACTGGGTAGTCTTTGCTCGGTTTGGGGCATGGCTTGGATTCCATTCTGTATTATATTTGCAATATTTATAAATTATTGCATACGATGTGCAATTACTCGAGTACAATGCATAATGCAGAGTCTCTGACACAATCTGAGGCTTGCATCGTAGGTTACATAAGTCCATGATTACATATGAAATTAATGTTATAATAATTATAATAAAAATAATGTATTGAAAGCATAATTTAATCATTTGCATTTCATTTTAATTAGTTAAAATGCTATCCTAATGGATCGAGGAATCATGATAATTATCAAAATGGGCTCTCATTTAGGTAAAATATCATGGGCTGGGTTTTGGTTACCGTGGATCAATAATTAATTAATGCTTGAGCAGGTAATATAATTTCTAGCCTTAATAAAAGATTATTCCAATTAATTTCTTCCTGTCTGTCTCCTGGTGTAGCTAGCAGTCGCGGTCATCCTCCGGTTGCTCTCATAGCTTCCTCCAGTTCAGCAGCCAATGCCTCTCAAAACCCTAAGAGGTCGTTAGGGTTAGTAGCAAACGCGATGAAACGCAAAGACATCTTCAAAGCTCTTTGCAATGACTGGAATTTTCCTTTTGAGCATAGAAAGACATTATTAAGAATTACTTTATAAGCGTAGGTTTTCTAACGTGTAAGACTTCATTGTTTGTTTTCTAACGTGTAAGACTTCATTGTTTATTTTCTTATATATTATTATAAATGAACTATGCAAAATTTTATGTTTTTTCAATTTGATTTTCAATTTTTCCAACGATTTAGTTATAATTGAAGATCAATTTTAATTTTTTATAAAAAGATAAGATTGAAAGAAGAGGGACCAATATGAAAAAGGCACCAAACATGAGTGATATGACACAAGTCTTGCAAAAACACACACTTTGGTCCTTAAACTTTAAAAAATACAAAAATTATATGATTTCAGTACCTCAATATTTTTTCAATTAAATTTTGGTACAAAAGTTAATTCTGGTTATTTTTTAGTCCTGGTTGAGAGAAGAGAGAGAGAGAGAGAGGTCACTAAATTGTAGTGGTAGAGAGAGAAAAGTGTTGTTGACACCAATTTAAACTACCAAAACATACGATATATGGATCAAATGATTCCATTTGATGAGGAAAGTTCATACCAAGTGTTTTTTTACCTTTAAAGTTTGTGAAAAAACATGTATGAGTTTAAGTTGATTTTTGGATTTGAATTGATTTTGGTTTTTAAAACAGTTTTTTAAGGCTATAGATAAATTTATCATTGTTCATATGATGTTTTACAGGTGTTTTGAGTAAAAAACATATGGAAAAACAGTTTTTAAAATAAAAACAATTAACACCCCGATTTTCCAGCCACTACAATTCTCGAAATCTGGGCAAATAAGACGATACGTTGTCTGTCTCAATAGGAAATGCATTGTTTGATTTTTTTTTATAAACAAATTGGGACAAACCTCCCCAGTTGAAAACAAAAAAAAATGAATAGGCCTAATGGGCTAGCCTGACTTGTGAGGCCCAACAACGCTTGATTTTTGTTTTTTTTAATTAATGATTCTTTTATGGTTTTTTTCTCTATTTTTTAAAAATTTATATTTAAATTAATACCCATTCCCTCATTTATTTTGTTTGGAAAGTCTATTTTAGATGATAATTAATTTTTTTAGTTATGCATTTACATTTGAAATTTTTTTTTCCGATTCATCTATATATATATTTTTTTATCTTTTGTATGGATGGATTTTATTTTTTAAAAAATACTTTTAAATAATATTTATAATATATGCAGTCTTGTATGATGTTTTTTTTCTCATTTTATTTTATTCAATCAATTTATTTGTGTTTTTATTTTTATTATCGTTTGTTTAAATAAAAAATATTATTTTAATAAATAAACTTAGTAAACACAACCGGATAAATATCTCGTCTTTTAATATTAAATATTTTGATCTAGATCTATTTTTCAATTCTTCAAGTTTTATTTTTAGATATTGTTAATAATTTTTTATTTATTTATTTATTCACACATATAGTTGTTGATTTATTTAATTATATATATGTATAAAATTTTTAATTTAAATTTATATTTTTTAAACTATAAAAATACATTAAAAAAAATTTCATATATAATGTTTTTATAAAAATTAAAAATATTTATCTCGCAGTGAAAGACGAGCAAGATAACTAAGTCAATAGTATGACTACTGAAACCAAGGACCACCTTTTCTCTCGATGAAGAATCAAGATTCATTGAATTCGTAGGTAGTGACTGGTCCATGTCATTCCCTTGTATTTATAGAAAACATGTTGCACTCGTCTCTATTATTTTCAATTTCTTATTCTGAAATTAAACACAACTTCTGAGTAGACTAGTCTCCGAAAGAAGAGCACCAAAATATAAACGATCGCATGAAGAATATAAAGCGCAGCCTGCTTCACGGTGCCTCTCTTGATTGCATTGGTCTCTTTGCTTTTCGCCTTCGCCTTCTCTTTGGCGATGATGAATGAGAGGTAATTTGTGGTCGATTTTGCTCGTGGGCTACTCTATTCTGACTATTTTAGGGTTTACTCATTTGATATTGAATGAATAATTGTAATAGAACCTAAGTGTTCAATCTTTAGTGAATTTCTCTTTGATAATTCGCGGTTTAGGGCTTTAGGTTTCTCTATTCTTGGTGGGCGAGGATTAAGTCATTAAGTGCATGGTTGTAACTGAGGTTGAATTATTTTTTTAAATTTGATTTTTTTATTTTAAATTTGATTTTTTTATTGGTTTTGAAACGTTTTAATGTAATGATATTAAAAATAAATTTTAAAAAATAAAAAATATTATTATGATGTATTTTAAAGTAAAAAATATTTGAAAAACCTCTATCACCTCATTCACATTCCCAAGTATCTACTAACTCCCAAACACCTCCTAAATATTTTGGCTATACGACTTCTGTTCGTGATTAATTGTTTTGTTAGATTTTTTTTTTATTTGAGATACTATTAATTCTTCAAAAAGCTTGGTGCATTTTGTGCAAATAACTAGTTACGGTGAGAGTCATTAATCATAGAAGGAAATGACTGGTGGTTGTTGGAGTACAGCCTTTTTGACCAGTGAAGCTTGGATTCCAATGTGCTGCATTGGTTTTTAAACTTGATTTTGTGAATTCACGGAACAGCTTTTGAGTTGTTTAGATATTGGGTTTTAGGTCTTGCCGACTTATAGCCTTTTTGACTGGTGAAGCTTGGGATTCCAATGTGCTGCATTGGTTTTTAAACCTGGTTTTGTGAATTTACAGAACAGCTTTTGAGTTGTTTAGATATTGGGTTTTAGGTCTTGCTGACTTGAGTTGTTAGCATTGCGATTTATTCTATGAAGTCGAGAAGGTGCCATTTTGTGTTGTTTAATGAAGCCTGTAGGATAGTAGCATATGCCTCACTGTTTTGTTGTCAGTGTAAATGATTTTCAGATTACTAGGATTTTGTTTTGAGGAAAATGCAAGTGGGGATACAATTGGTGGGCTTGGCTTCAAAATTGACCAGTCACAGGGTCCTATTGTATTGGTGACATCTCACTCTCAATCTTCGGGAAAATCGGTTAACCTTCTGAGGCTTTATAACATTTTCTGTGAACCTCTAGTTTATATTTTGCTGCTTATGTTTGTCAAACAATTGAGAATCTGCTAAGCATTTAGTTGAATAGAAGTTTTTCCATTAATTAGTATGCATTTCTGTGATCTTTATTAATATTTTGCTGCTCATGTTGTTTAAACAATCAAGAGTTTGCTATTTATGTTGCTGCCACTAAGTTGAATTGCAAACTGATGTACACATATGCAGTGCTGCAGCTCGTAAAATGATCATTCGCTGTATTAAATTTTTGTAGGAGAGAGTTTTACCGTGTTAGGTAACTAAAATTTTCACACTATATATCTTAGGTAAAGCATTCATATGAGGAGGAAATGGTAAGAAAGAGTTTGCTAACTGGAATGGAACATGAGCAGTTTTATACATTCTAATGGATAGAGCAGTTTGACAACAGTTCATTTAATTGAAGGTCAAGTCTACCCAGTGGAGCATATTTAAAATCCATCATTCTCATATTGGTTATCTGTTATGATAAATTTCTGAATATTTCTTGGCTCAGTGTTTTGATTATTGGCACAGCTTTGAATTGTTTTTTTCCGAGTTTCTGTGGGAACGAGAGAGTTGATCATCTTTTGCGCAGACATTGGTGATGATGTGATAGAGCGAGTGGTCATGATCGTCACTTTCACTTTCTTGTCTTTCATGGTTTCTGTATAAAATGCCCTCTAATTCTGGTTGATGATCTACCAACCATATGAGTTATTTAATATTAGCCAAACAAACCCATCATTGAATTTAGGAACCAAATTAATGGTGAGATAGTGTTTGCATTGAGGGCATGTGCCACAAAGATGCAATTATTCCTTTATAGGCAGATAGCGCATTGTTTGGTACTGCTAGCCTTGCTCACTTTTTTATATGATTGTGCCTGACCAACGCATTTATTGAGATCTCACTTGTTAAAAGTCTTACATTTTGCTAGCATTTACTATCTATATGTTAATTTGTAATTATTGTACAGCTAGCCTCAAATACTGAAATCAAATCTGTTATTAGCTGAAATCTCTAACCAACTGCCTAGAGCCTAGAAAAACTTTCCAAGTAAGATTAGCAAGCACCCGGGCAGTGGGCAAGCTAGTCGTGTCGCTTAGGTTTAAAAGATAACGATAAGGTTTCACCTTGAAAAAGAGGGGGTTGATATGTCGGGTCCATTTAATCATAACCGAAAGAGTGAAGCCAATGGTTGTTGTGGGCACCAGTAGATAACCTTGCTTCGTCTCAAATCTTGCTTTGATAAAGATGCAGTGTCGTGATCACACACACACACACACTCGAAAGTCATTGAGAGAGTCAATGTAGAAAGATTCAATTCCTCGATCGTGAAAACTTAGAGAACGTTCTAGAATTCTTAACACAGAAAGGCAGTTTGTGTAAAGATGTTATTTGGCTCACAATTGTGAAATTTGCTATCACATAATCACATTTTAGATTGATCCCGCAGGCATTCATGAAAGGGATTTGCATGCTTGTAGCTGCAAATATCACGCCTGGGATAGGGGGAAGATCCCAAGGTCAGTGACGTTTACAGGTTTGCAAATACACTTCTGTTTATAGATTCGGGGCCGGAGTTAATCGCGCTCTTGTTTTAGGAAAGCTAACAGACGCGGCAATTCTAGGACCCATCTTCTAGCTGGAAAGAGTGGAGAAAAGGGGCCTGATCTAATAAGACAAACACGGTGTTTGATTGGATTGTTTGACTAGATTTACAAATATGTCACAAAATTCAGCAGGGTAACCTTCTGGACCTCCTCCATGCATGTGCTTCATCTCATCATATATAACTATTTGTCAGAAGTCACGGCCATTCTTGCATATTTTTATTACACTCGATGTCTGAAAATGGTGCTGTTTATCTTTTAATCTTGTAATTAAATCCAGGTTGCATTCTCATTGCTTTTTATTTGTTGCCAAAGAACCCAGGCATGTAGGTCCACGCACCTGATTAGTCGGTAATCATACTAGTTAATTACCACTGACTACATTACAGAAGATCATGGGCCAATCTGGATGGCTGTAAATACTTTTTGTAAGGGGGGTCAACTCTCCAAATGCCTGAAGCTAATCGGTACAGCAAACGTGGTTCATATTCTATCCGAGACGGGCACTATGCACAAAAAGTACCCTTCTGTGTCACGAGAGGCATTTTCACCCCAGTACAAACTACCTAATTTATTCCTTCTTCGCTGCTGCTTATCATCTGCTACAAAAAGTACCATTCCCTGTGTCACGGGAGGCATTTTCACCCCAGTACAAAGTTACAAACAACCTAATTTATGCTTCTCTGCTTGTCATCTGTTTTATAACCAGTACCAATATTTCTTAAACACAAAGGTGCCTGAGCCATTACCGCCAATTTAATTTGTTGGACTGGTGTAGTGTTGACGAACCAGACTAGCTCGTGGCGTTCAAAAATCCGTCTAAGGCACCATAAATACAACGCAACAAACACGACGTGTTTGATCGAAGGATGGATGCCAAGTGGAAACACAAGCATTGTTTTAAAACTCGATTTAGTATGGAGTTATGTCTTGAATTATTGAAAGGGTTAATCTAATTAATTCAAAGTTTTTATTTTTTAAAAAAATCAGAATGATGAAGCCTAGGTAAAAAAAAATAAAAAGAAATTATTTAGTTAATAGTTAGGTTTTTACCGAGTTGATAAAGTTGAATAATTTTAGTTTTAAACAGGTTAGAATTGATTTTTTTTAAAAAAACAATTTTTTTCAATCTAGAGTGTTTATGTTTATGTTTGAGTGAGTAAATGAAAGGGTCTTTTCTTGTTTTTAGTTTTACTAGTCAAGGTATTCTCAAGGCGCAAATCCATACAAAACCGTCTATTTACATCCATTTTCATTTGTTCAAGAGTCTTTTTCTCAAATATCAAGGTGGAGAAGCAAAATCCATTCATGACCGGAGCCAAAATGCCAAAGCTCGAGGATGTAACAAGACTAAGAGGGCCCAAAGAGTGAAACCCCACACATGAAACCCACCACCACCACCGCAGCACCACCCTCCAAAACCCATGCGGGAGACAAACCACATTCATAAACACTGTTCCTTCAAATACTATTAGCATATGTTAATAAGCTGACCCCATCACCGACACTGACTTTCTTTTTCTTTTTTAACAAATTGCGTCCCGCCCTCTTATTTTATTGCTTTTCTTGACTGTACATGCCACACCACATGCTCTGTACCGCACTTAAATATCGCGCCATCCCTCATCATTTAGAACCTCCTTCCAAGAAACTAACCTCCCTTGCTCCTCTTTTAAAGTCCCACTCTCTTCATCACCCTCCTTTCTATACGCAGCAGCACTACGAAAACAAGAGGCAAACCAAAGAGTCTTAATAACTTTGTCATTTGGCTCCAAAATGCCGCTCAACTTAGCGTGCAAACCTGCAGTACTCTGCACGTTTTTGTGTCTCACAGTGTCTATTCTTTCAGTTGTGAAAGCTGAAGATCCTTACAGGTTCTTTGACTGGAATGTTACTTATGGTTTCATCTACCCTCTTGGTGTTCGTCAACAGGTTTGTCCAAAATTCCAAAACTCATTGATTTTACTGCCCTTTCTTTTTTATCTCTACCATTTAAGTTTTAGCTGATGCTGATTTGGTTCTTTATTGTTAAAAGGGTATTCTTATCAATGGACAATTCCCAGGCCCTGATATTCACTCTGTTACCAATGACAACCTCATTATCAATGTCTATAACAGCTTAGACGAACCTTTCCTCCTCTCCTGGTAAGATCTCTAGTGAACTTTCCCTTTCTGGAAATAATATTTGCACTTATTTTTGGCTTCCTGCTTTGAAAAAACAAATCTACCCTAATCCTTCCCTCGTTTGTCACAATTCTATACATGGCCACGTCTGTAATCCTAGGACCGACCCCATTATCAATCTCTTAAATATTCATTTAACTAAGAGAAGACCGTCAGCTTTCACATTGCCATTTCACTGTTTTCTGTACATCCTTTTGGTCTCGTGTGAATGCTGATGAAAGCATCTGTTATATAGTTGATGGAACTTTCTGCGCTATTAGCGCTGTAATTTGTGCCAAAAGTAATCATAATCTAAGTTTGAAACTATAATGCTAAACTCTCTCCATTAGTAAAAGATCCAAAAATTGTTTATTGTTATCACATGTATGTCATTATCAGAGAATTAAGGCTGTGCGATTACCAATAGCCACTGTATCTATTTGTTAACCTACCAGATTTGATCACTATCTGTGTGGTCAATTTTAGTTAGCTGTTATCCACCAGGGAAGTTAGAGGATTGAATAGAGTCCACTGAGTATGCCATGCCATGTGGACCTTTGCCATTGCAAAAACAATTGCGGTGGATTAAATGGTATTCATCTAAAATAATATTATTTTAAGATTTTTTTAAATAATATTATTTTGAATTTATAAAACTTTAAACAGGATCATTAGCTACTTGCGACTAAGGCAAGTATATAATTTGAAACCTCATCTAGGCCAAGTAATAAGTCAGTAGATTAACCTTCCCGTAATCCTTAGCATTTCTAAGATGTACTATATTGATTTCCTAGAATCAATGCTGGTGGGTTTGGAATTTGATCAACTTATTAATTATATTTTAGACATTTTAGAGAACCGGCACATATTGCGTTACAGCGCCTGCTTCATAATGTAGACAGCCAACACATTTATCTGCATGCACCGAGAAATGCATGTGCTCAATCATGTAATGGTGGGCTCATTTATTGACTTGACATTTATCCGAATCATATCTTTTGTAATGGTAAATTTACTTGATGTATTTGTTTTGTGTCTGTAAAAACAGGAATGGAATTCAACAGAGGAGAAATTCATACGAGGATGGTGTTTTTGGAACTACATGCCCAATTCCTCCAGGAAAGAACTTTACATACATCCTCCAAGTCAAGGATCAAATAGGAAGTTTCTACTACTTCCCATCCCTTGGATTCCACAAGGCTGCCGGTGGATTTGGAGGAATTAGAATCCTTAGTCGACCACGAATTCCTGTGCCTTTCGATGATCCTGCCGGCGATTACACCATTCTTATTGGAGATTGGTACATGTCCAATCACACGGTAAACATTAACCCCAACAATCTGTTAATCTTGTTTTAATGATGTTCATTTTACAAATAATTTTTCGCATAAATCCCATGTTGAGATCTTTGAAGGAGGGTTTCAGAAAAATTAATATCAATATTGTCATTAGCTTTCTTAAAATTGGGAGAGGGTAGAGGTTTTTGGAAGTTTGTTCATCAGTTGGCTTTGAGTTTGTGTCGGCAACGGTAGGGCATGCTTATGCCATATTCTCTATTTGTCATGTTACCTGTTGTCTTTAGACAGCCTGCCCTGGACCTTTATTCTTAGCAGAAATTATCAAAAAGTGCAAGGTTCAGGAACACGTTTGCTATCTGTCAAAAAAAGAAAAAGAAAAAGAAAAGTAAAGAACACGTTTGCTTGATGAGAGCCACTAGAGCTGTAGTTCATACCATAGTTATAGATAGTACCCGATCCGGAAATCAACCCGGTTAAGATCCTGGATGAAGGGAGTTTTTTCATGTAAGCTCAAGTTAGAAAAAAACATCAATTCAACTCATGTTTTGTTTTTTTTTTAAAATATTTTCAGGTTACGTTTTGAGGCGACCATCTTACTAGACTTAGATATTTTATCGTACTAGGCTTAGATATTATAAATAGGGATTAGATATTTAGAAAGTGTTTGTTTTTATATTATAATATATTTTTAAATATTTTTTATTTTAAAATATATCAAATTTATTTTTTAAGGATATTTTTAAAATATTTTTTATATATTTTTAATTAAAAAAATCTTTTCAAGAAATATTCTAGACATCAGCACAAAACACAAACTTAGATTGATTGCTTCATTGGTAAGGGTGCCTGCTGAGAACAGTGTTACTTTTGTCACAAATGTCTTCAGCTGGGCCTAATCTGTGCGTGTTGTCTCAGCAAACCGTACATGCTCAATAAATCCAATGTGAATCCCAGCTGTCTATTTAGTTACTTTTCTAGAAAGTCCAACGAGACACGGGCCATGAGTTTTGTCTAGTCATGCATGTGGCTCCACATTAGTTGCTTCTAACATGGGCTGGCACATGCTTGTTGGAAATAAAAAAACTCATTAAATTTCATGGTTTGAAATTCTAGTTATAAGATCCGGTATAAAAGGTCAACTAGCTCGAGTCATGTTAATGAAAAAAACCATAATTTTTTAATCAAAATAAAACATTTTTATTTTGATTTTTTGTTTAAAAAGCTAAAATAATATCATTTTAAATGTTTATTTTTTTTTTAAAAAAAAATCCAGTTAACTGGATCCTATCCGATCTATAACTAAAGTCTTTTTTTTTTTACCTCTTGAATAATAAATATGCTGTATTAGAGTAATAACGGGTGTACATTTGTGTGTGTGTAGAAATTGAAGGCTATATTGGACAGTGGCAGGAAGCTCCCATTCCCTAATGGAATCCTCATCAATGGTCGTGGACGCAATGGCTATTCACTCACTGTTGAACAAGGTAGCCCATTGGACTGCCAATCTCCTGAAGCCAAAATTTATAGCATACACAAAAATCAAAGGCAGTAATATATTTACCAATCATGCATGACACATTCTTGACTATCTGTTACAGGAAAAACTTACAGGTTGAGAATATCAAATGTTGGGTTGCAAAATTCCCTCAACTTCAGGATTCAAAACCACAAGATGAAGTTGGTAGAGGTGGAGGGAACACACACTCTCCAAACTACCTACTCCTCTCTCGATGTTCATGTTGGCCAGTCTTATTCTGTTCTATTTACAGCCGACCAACCTGGCCAAGACTATTATATTGTGGTTACCTCTCGGTTCACTGCTCCAGTCGTCCTCAACACCACTGGTATTCTACACTATAGCAACTCTGCTGGCCCAGTCTCTGGTCCATTCCCCGGTGGACCAACCACACAAATTGACTGGTCACTCAACCAGGCCCGCTCTATCAGGTATATTCTAATCCCTTCCAACTAGCAACATGCTCTTTGAGCCAAGTTTAAGGCATTTGGGTCCATAGCTAAAACTTTTAGTTCTTGCTGCATTATTCCCTTGGCTGGACAACAATAGGCAATGCTGTCCCTTTAAGGATGCATGAATGTATGGCACAAAGTCACGTTGGTATGTTTTTGCTGTCTACATCACTCTGATTACACGTGCTCATTTCAGGACTAATCTTACTGCAAGTGGACCAAGGCCAAATCCACAAGGTTCATACCACTATGGAATGATCAACACTACCAGAACTATCATAGTGGCAAATTCAGCTGGTCAAGTCAATGGCAAGCAGAGATATGGAGTCAATAGCGTGTCCTTTATTGCACCAGACACTCCCATGAAGCTCGCAGACTACTTCAAAATTCAGGGAGTTTTCAAGGAGAATAGCATATCTGACAGACCTTATGGTGGAGGATTGTACCTGGACACGTCAGTTCTGACTCTTCCTTATAGAGCATTTGTGGAAATTGTATTCCAAAACAATGAGGACATTGTGCAGAGCTGGCACCTTGATGGTTACAGTTTCTTTGTTGTTGGGTAAGCACGTAGTTTACATTTATTTTCCTTTGTCTCTATATGATCATATCTTCAGGTTGTAATGATTAAAGCACGTCAGAAAATCTTGTGAGCTTGGTTCATTGAGACATTTCTTCCAAACTTTTGTGATGCAGTATGGATGGAGGACAGTGGACAACAGCTAGCAGGAATCAGTACAATCTTCGCGATGGAGTTTCTCGATGCACTATTCAGGTACGACGAGAAATCTCATTGTTTTCCTAATCATACTGTTCTGCTGCTTCTATAGCCAGAAATATTGATTTAAACAGAAAGTAAGGTTAAGGATTTGATATTTACTTGTATTATGAGTGCAGGTATATCCCAAGGCCTGGACTGCTATATATATTCCGCTCGACAACGTGGGGATGTGGAACTTGAGGACAGAATTCTGGGCACGTCAATACCTCGGTCAACAATTTTACTTGCGAGTTTATACAGATTCAACTTCACTCAGAGACGAATACCCCATTCCAAAGAATGCACTTCTTTGTGGTAGGGCAAGTGGTCGACACACAAGACCTCTGTAAGCTAGCTCTTCACTGAAGGAGCCACCAATTAGGCCGGTGAGTATGTCTAGTTTCGGAGGACGAAGAGTAGATTCTTGCATCTCATCTTCGCTGTTGAGTTGCTTTACTTAGGCTACGAGTATCAAATGAAAAGCTTGTATGGTTATAATTCCAATTGATCTCAGCTCGAGGTCGCATTCTTTTTCCCCTAATGATTGTATTCTCTTCTATATTGGTTAAGTTCTCATACATTATTTATATTTTTATATCAAGCCAGCTAATTCTCAAAGCTGGCTAGGGTAATTAGTGTGTGTTTGTATCATGCATTGGATCAGTTTACTCTTAATACTATATTAATCTCTTCTCTAATTCCTTTATGTTTGTGGTGAAGGACTAGGGAGATCCCAAAAGCAGAAATCATATTTACTTTGAATTAAGGTAATAATTAAAATAATTGATAATGATTTTCATTTGACAGCATTGTAAAAGACATGCAAACCCAAATTCCTACCCTCCAAAGCAGAAATAAATCGAATATAATAAGGGTTGCAGGGAAGCGCCTTAGGCCGTCCATATTCAATACAAGCCTTAATTAAGACCATATGTGAGAGTGTGGAACTCGTATTTTTACTTTTGATTTATTATTAATGTTCTATTTGACCCATTTTAGTCTTGAAAATCGTCTCCAACCCCCAAAATCGTTATATCTATATAGAGTTCATCCAAGTCGAGTCCAGGCTGAATTTTTTTGAACCAATTAGGATATTAACGAGGTAAAATTTGAATATAAAGGATTTTTTTATTCAAAACAACATTGTTTTATTAAAAATAATAATTGAAATAACATTATTTTAATTAAAAATAACATGTCATTCTAATAATTCGAATTTTTAGTTGGATCTGATACCAGACAACTATGATTTTATCCCTTTGCAAGCTAGAATACCGTTAATGGAGCCACCATTTTATTAGGCAGGGAAGTTTCTCTAGTTTCCAAGGATATATAAAGAGAGGAGAGTTTTGCATCGCACTCTGTTTTTGGGTACTTTACTTTGCTTGCAGTGCATATCATATTTTTTTAAAAAATATATTTTACATAAAAATATATTAAAATATTTTTTATATTGTATTTATTTTTAATATAAATACATCAAAATTATAAAAAATATTAAAAAAATAAATTTAATACTTTTTAAAATAAAATATAC